>PDWI01003130.1_pt1 | contig 40976 bp, 34 predicted proteins | sample 1430891 | NCBI WGS metagenome assembly PDWI01 (sample SAMN01162508, study PRJNA174530) | Oral metagenome, whole genome shotgun sequencing project. | biome: Marine environment; feature: Marine mammal; material: Swab sample of the gingival sulcus; isolation source: swab sample of gingival sulcus... | reverse complement strand
GATGACAAAGCCGGCGCCGGCGCTGATTTTTTTATCCAGCTTTTTGAACTGGGCAAGGCATTCGGGTGCTGTGGTTTTAAAAGGGGATACCCCGCAGCCTTGGAAAAAGGGGTCTGGATCCCCTGAGGCCAGCAGCCTGTGGGTGAGCCCTTTGATCATCCGACTCAGCAGTACAGAGTCCAGATCGAATACAGGGGCACCTCGCCCCTCAAATCCTTTGCCGCTGTAATCTCCGGTGAGGCAAAGCAAATTTTTCATGCCCATGCGGGCCAGTTGCAGGGCACGACTTTCCATGCCCACCCGATTCATGTCCCGACAGGTAAAGTGGACGATCACATCCAGGCCGTACTTGAAAATTTCATACCCCAGAACATCTGGAGACAACGAGGGATTACCACCGGGGTTGTCAGTGATTGAAACAGCAGAAATCCTGCCATCGGCAAAGGCATCTTTGGCAATCCCCACAAGGGTGTCAGTACTGCGACCAAAGGATTCACGGCCCGGCACAAGTTCAAGGGTGACCACAAAATTTTTAGGGTCCATTAGCTCTTCACTGAATATCCGAAGCACGGTTTTTGTCTCCTGGCAAGGGGCCTGGGCCTCTAGTCCCGAATTAAATCAAACCTTAAAATAGTTGAGATCCCAAGGATATTGTTTCATTAACAACAACACCTAAATCGGGAAACCCGCAACCCATGTACCCCTCCTCATTTTCTTGTTTTTTTGTACAGGAATTGAGGCGTAAGGCACTAAAAACTGTATTTTTTAAGTAAAATATTTTCCTAAGAAAATCCTTGATACAAGTCAAGGATTTCTTTATTGCATATGCAGCATGAATTGTTTGTCAGTGTCTTTACTATTGGGAGAATTGAGTATGATTCCATTGAAATGGATGGTATCGGGGATTCGTTGACCGCTGGGTTCGGGGTGATGAAAAAAGAGGCGTATCCGGCTTTGATTCAGGTAGAATTTGATCGCTTGATGCCAGGCGCGGTAAAGGTGATCAACGGTGGGATCAGCGGGTCCACCACTGCCAGTGCCCATTCACGGCTTCAATGGTACCTGCGCGTGAAACCGGATGTGCTGGTGCTGGCATTGGGGGCCAATGACGGATTGCGGGGGCTGCCAGTGGATGAGATGAAGCGCAATCTGTCAAAGGCGCTGGGTTTGGCAAAGGAAAACAATATTCCGGTTTTGCTGTGCGGCATGGAGGTCCCACCCAACTATGGTGCCGAATATGCCACGGCGTTTCGACAGGTGTTTGTGGCGCTGGAACAAGAATTTCATGTCAAACGGATGCCGTTTCTGCTGGAGGGGGTTGCTGGGCGACCCGAGCTGAATCAGGCGGATGGGATCCATCCCACGGCCGAGGGCCATAAAATCATTGCCAAAATGGTATTTCCCTATATCAAGGAGTTGTTATGACGCTGGAATTGCAGGGTGTGGAAAAACGTTTTATTCAGCCTGGGGGCAGTCGGCTGACTGTGCTGGACGGGGTGAATCTGGCGGTGATGCCCGGAGAAACCCTGGCCATTGTGGGGCAGTCGGGGTCCGGTAAAACCACCTTGCTTTCCCTGATTGCGGGCCTGGATCGGCCGGATCAGGGGAAAATTTTGCTGGATGGGGAGGATCTGGCCCGCATGGGCCAGGACCAACTGGCCCGATTTAGGGCCAAGAAAATGGGTGTGATTTTCCAACAGTTTCATCTGATGCCCCATCTCACGGCCCGGGAAAATATCAGCCTGCCCCTGGAAATTTCCAAAGCGGACGGTATTGAAGAAAAGACCGACCGGCTGCTGTCGGCCGTGGGACTTGAGGCGCGGCAGCACCATCTGCCGGGACACTTATCAGGCGGAGAATGTCAGCGGGTGGCCATTGCGCGGGCCCTGGTGGTTCGGCCGTCACTGCTCCTGGCCGACGAGCCCACAGGGAATCTGGACACCCGCACCGGGGAAATGGTGGCGGATCTATTGTTTGATCTGGTGGAACAAGAGGGTAAAAGCCTGATTCTTGTAACCCATAACCCGGAACTGGCCCAGCGGTGTGATCGGGTGTGTCCCATAGAAAACGGGCGGTTGGTTCAATGATGTTTTGGCTACGCATGGCACTGGATGCGGTGCGGGTGAACCGGGGATTTTCCATCTTTTTTGTATTGAACCTGTCCATCGGGTTGGCCGGGTTTGTGGCAGTGCAGTCTTTTGGACACGCCCTGGATCGCCACATGGACGACCATCTCAAAGAGATTCTCACCGCCGATCTGGTGCTTTCAGCTGCATCGCCCATCACCGGGCCGGAACAGACCATTATAGATGCTGTATTGGGAAAAGAGAAAACGGTGTCTCGGCTGGTGGCCTTTTATTCCATGGTTCAAGCCGTCAACAGAACAACGGGCGCATCACAGACCGTTGGCGCTGCTCCCCAGGCCCGGCTGGTCAGGATTATGGCCGTTGATACGGCCTACCCATTGTATGGAAAATTTGTGCTGGAAAAAGGGGGCGATGGCAGTGCCATCCAACAGGGGCCAGGGCTTTACATGACCCGGGATACGGCCCATACCCTGGGGGTTGAAGCGCATCCGAACCGTCCCCTTCGCATTGGCAATAAAGCATTTTATGTCCAGGACTTCTTTCTGGACGATCCGGATAAATCGCTGACCGCCGTGGATCTTGCCCCTAAAATTTATATGGGGCTGGATCAGTTGGCAGAGACCGGTCTGGTTCGGTTCGGCAGCCGGATCCGGTATTTTTATTTCTTTAGATTTCCAGCAGGCACTGATGTCCCTGCATTGTCCGGGGCGCTGGATGCCCGGCTGTTTGAATACAGCCGCAGCCGTCCCAGGATCAATATTTTCGATACCCGGGATGTGAATCGGCAGTTGGGGCGGCTGAACCGGTATTTTACCGGGTATATGGGACTGGTGGGCATTGTGGCCTTGTTTCTGGCCGGGATATCTGGGGCCTATTTGTTCCGGGGGATGGTGGCGGACCGGCAAAAGGAGATGGCCATCCTCATGGGACTGGGCGGGGTGCGCCGTGAAATTTACGGGTGTGTCAGTCTTCAACTGGTGCTTTTGGGAACAGCGGCGGCTGTGCTGGCCGGTGGCGTATCCTATCTGCTTATGCCGGCCTTTCCTTTGATTTTTAAGGGACTGGTTCCCGAGGGCCTGGTGATTCAAATGGATCCTGTTGCCGCATTGATTGCCCTGGGGCTGGGAATTGGCGGCAGTCTGGTGTTCTGTCTGCCCGCTTTTGTACGGATATTCAGTATCCGGCCCCTGGACCTGCTGCGGGATGGGGCGACAATGGCGCCACAGGGTCCCCGCCTGTGGCTTCTTCTGTCAGTGATACCCGCCATACTTGCCTTTTTGGGGGTCGCCATGGCAGTGGCAGGATCCATTCGGGACGGGCTGGTTTTCAGTGTGGGGTGCCTTTTGGCAGTGCTGTTATTGTCTTTGGCCGGTACCCTGGTGTTCAATCTTTGCGGCCGCCTGTCATCCAGTGCCATGCTCGCGGGATTTTTACCCGGAAAAATTGCCTTAAGGGATTTGTATCGAAACCGCTGGTCCGCCCTGTCCTGCTTTGTGACCATTGCCATGGGCGTATTTTTGATCACCTTGATTCCCCAGATTCGAAACGGGCTTGAAGGGGAGATCATGCGGCCTGAAGGGCTAAAACTGCCCGTGTTTTTTCTGATGGATATTCAAGAAGAACAAAAAGCGGACTTAGCGGCGTTCATGGCCCACGCCAAAGGAGATCTTGCCCATGTTTCCCCAGTGGTCAACGGCCGGATCCTGACGGTCAATGGCCGCCCCTTTTTCGGACGCCCTAAAAGCGGCAGTGGGAAGACGGATCGGGGCAGGGGCGACGCCAGGGGGCATCGGGGCCTGCGCCGACTGGAGTTTATCTTTTCCTATCGTCAGCAGCTGGCCGATTCCGAAGCCCTGGTCCGTGGCCGTCCCATGACCCGTGAGCTGTGGGATCCGGCACAGGATAAGCCCTTTGAAATTTCCATGGCCGTGACGTTTGCCAATCGGTTTGGGATTGATCTGGGGGATCGGATTGAATTTGACGTTCAGGGCATTCCTTTTGAGGGGGTGGTGGTGAATTTGAGAAAAGTCAGGTGGAATTCATTTCAGCCGAACTTCTTTCTCTTGTTCCAGGATGGTGTCCTCAATGATGCCCCCAAAACCTATCTGGGGGCCATCTCCAATGTCCAGCCGGAATTTCGAAAATCCCTTAAAAACCACCTGGTGGCAAAATTCCCCAATATCTCGGTGATTGATGTCACCCAGACCGCAGGTACCATCTTAGCCGTGACAGACCGGCTGCTGCTGTCGGTTCGATTCATGGCCTGGCTGGCCATGGGCGCTGGATTGGTATCTATTTTTTCCATTGCCCGCCACGAGGCGCGGCGAAGCCGGAATCAGATCAATCTGCTCAAGGTGCTGGGATGTGGGGTTTCCACCTTGAGTCAGGTGACCCTGGTGTCGTTCGGTGTCATGGGATTTACGGCCAGCCTGTTTGCCATTGTATTGAGTCTTGGGTTTTCCTGGGCCGCGTCCTGGTATTTTTTCGATCGTCTCTGGGCCTTTGATCCCGTATGGCTTGGGGCCATTCTTGCGGGCGCCACCGGGGTCTGTATGGGCACGGGACTGTGGGCCGCCCTGAAGGTAATGAAAGGCACGCCCCGTGCGCTGCTTTCGGAAAAATAAGCCGGCCTTGTGTTTCATTTATGGATATGGTTAATTGATCAAAACCCTTAATACTTGGAGGTCTGAATGGAATTAATTACCTATAAAATTGAAAATCCCGATGAACTGAATTTTATCCTGGGGCACAGCCATTTTATCAAAACCGTGGAAGATATTCATGAGGCCATTGTCTGCACCGTGCCCAACGCCAAATTTGGCGTGGCCTTTTGTGAAGCATCCATGGAATGCCTGGTGCGGTACAGCGGGACGGATGAAAAACTTATAGAACTTGCGAAAAAGAACGCTTACGGCTTGTCTGCCGGCCATTCTTTTATCATCTTTATGGAAGATATGTTTCCCATCAACATTTTGAACACCATTCAAAATGTCCCTGAGGTGGCCCGAATCCATTGCGCCACAGCCAATCCCGTAGAAGTGATCCTGGCTGAAACCGAACAGGGCCGGGGCGTTCTTGGGGTCATCGACGGGTTTTCTTCCAAAGGCATAGAGACCGAAGCAGATATTGAAAAACGCAAAGGCTTTTTGCGCATGATCGGTTACAAGCAATAGCGGCGTTAGCCCAATTGGCTTGGAATATTTTGAAGGACAATTGCAGTTTTTAGGTGGTAAAAAACGCCTGCCAGAATCGTTCGAATAACGGCCACGGGCCAGCCTGGGTCTTATCGATACCCAGGCACACCCCACAACAAATATCGAAAGTACCGAATGGGTTTGCATCGGACTTTCATATAACCGCCACGGGCGGACCTGGTTTTTCACCTTGGTTCGCCCACAACGAAGATAGAAAGTACCGATGCGGTTTGCAAAGGACTTTCATATAAACGGCCATGGGCCAGTCTGGTCTTTCACTTGGACTGGCCCATCAAAAATTACGAAGCAAGCGATTGGGATAGCCATTTTTTTCGTGTCAAAAAGGAGGGGAAATGAGGCATCATCTAAAACTTATTTTTGTTCTGCTGACTATTCCATTCATGGTACTGGAATTTGTTTCTTGTGGCGATAATGGAACAACAGGGTTCAAAGAAGATGGCACCTTTGAAGTCAAAGCTGGGCCAGAAGAAGACTCCAAGCCGTTTTTAGAAATAGAGAATTATGATGGTCAGATCCTTGTCATCAATAAAAAACCGATGAATATTGCATCAATGATCCTTGGAACCGATGAGATATTACTTGGGATGGTCGGTGCTGAACGGGTTGCCGGGCTTTCTGGCCAAACAGGGAATGGCGATACTATTTCGCATGTTGCACAAAGGGGTGATCAATTTCCAACCATTGAAAATAATTTTGAAACACTGATATCCCTAAAACCTGACTTGGTCATTGGCTCAAGCTGGATTAACAGCGCATTGTTACAGCAGATCAAAGATGCAAAAATCCCTTACTATGGGTATCAATCACCCAATACCATTGAAGCGCAATTGAACGTCATTAAAAATTTCTCTAAAGTGTTGGGTGAGACAGAGGCGGGGAAAAGGTTGACAGACAATATTGGCGCAAGAATCGACAAGATAAAACAAGGCGCAAAAAAAATACATCCTTCTGATGCTGTTACGATATTACCCTATAATATGCATGGTAAAACCAATGCAAAAGGAACAATCGTAGATGAAGTCATCAATATGATTGGTGCTAAAAATGCAGCAACACAAGCTGGACTTGAAAAAAGAGCGAAAATTGCAAAAGAAAAAATAATTGAAATTGATCCAGATTACATACTGATGATGGCATGGGGGAAGGATAGTTTAGATAAATTTGACGAATTTGTGGCAGATATGAAACAAGACCCCAGCTTAAAAAATGTAAAAGCGATTAAAAATAATCATGTGATTATTGAGAAAGGTCGATATTTTACCGTCGTAACCCAACATTTGATAGACGGTATTGAGTATTTGGCCAAAGCCGTATACCCCGAGGTGTATGATAACTAGTAGCATAGAAAACAGATATAAAGAAATTTTTATCGTGTCTTTGATGGGGTTGATCATTGTTTTTATATTATGTCTTAGTATTGGAACCGTTTCAATTCCCTTTATGGATACAGCAAAGCTTTTGGTGAATCAATCGGATGGGGTCGATGACATGTATCAGCGGATTATCCTATATGTCAGATTGCCCAGAGTGTTGGTAACTGTGCTTGTCGGTATGGCCCTTTCCATATCCGGTGCTTCGATTCAAAGCCTCTTTAGGAACCCCATGGCAAGTCCGGGCATCGTCGGGATATCAAGTGGTGCAAGTCTTGGCGCAGTATTATGTATCGCACTTGGGCTCAGTTCAGTGAGCCTGTACTTTATACCTGTCTTTGCCGCTTCATTTGCCCTGATCACAGCATTTATCATATTTAACGTATCCGCTAAAAATAAATCGGTCGGACTGTTAAGGCTGATACTTGTGGGGATTGCCATGAGTGCAATGATCAGGGCGGGCACTCAGCTTCTTTTGTCAATAATGGAAGATCAACAGATCTCCGAATATGTATTCTGGAGCATGGGATCTCTTGCCAATCGGAGATGGGAGCATGTCTATCTGATTTTTGTACCGATACTGATTTCAATGTTTTTTCTGATCTATTTATCAAGGGAGTTGAATATTTTACTGCTTGGCGAAGAAGAATCAAAATCGCTAGGGATGAATGTAAACTTTATAAAAAAGCTTATCCTGATTCTTACATCCATCGCAACCGCACTTTCTGTGTCCGTTAGTGGCAACATTACATTTGTAGGGCTTATCGTACCGCATATCATGAGGCTTATCATCGGGTCTGATAATAGATATCTCATACCATTTTCGTGTATTGGGGGCGCCATTTTCCTTATGATATGTGATTTGATCGCACGGACCGTCATCAGTCCTTCAGAAATCAGTGTGGGCATCATTACATCCGTGGTAGGTGCCCCCTATTTGCTGTATCTGATCCGAAGAAAGGATAGAGCCGGTGAGTTATGATCAAAGTGAGTCATTTATATTTTAAGGTCAACACTAAAACCATACTTAAAGATATCAGTTTTGAAGTTAACCAAGGGGAATTCGTTGGTATCATCGGCGCAAATGGTTCAGGTAAAACAACCCTTTTAAAATGCTTAAATGGGATCAACAAAACAGATGATAACGTTCTAATATTAAATAAGTATTTATCAGAATATGACCCTAAAACGCTTGCAAAAACAATATCGTTGATGAATCAGAACACCATATTGGCATTTGATTTCATATGCAAAAAGATCATTGAATTTGGCAGGTATCCGCACAAGAAAGCATTTGAGAAATTAACCGATAAAGAGATAGATATCATCAATCATTATATGGAAAAAACCAATACAAAAATGCTTGCGGATCAATTCATCAATCGTATTTCAGGCGGTGAAAGGCAGAGGGTCTTATTTGCTAAATTACTTGCACAAGAGGCGGATGTACTTCTTTTAGATGAACCCACATCCGCACTCGATATCAACTATGAGGAAGAAATCTTCAAACTGATATCAGAAGAAAAGCAAGACAACCACACCATACTCATGTCGGTACATAATATCAGAAATGCCATTAAATACTGTGATCGACTCATCCTTCTAAAAAATGGTGAAATCCTTTCAGATGGCAGTGCGAGAAAGGTGATTACCAAAGAAAACATTTTAGCTGCATATGGTATAGAGGTTGATGTTTATTATAATACGTTTAGCAATCAACTCGATTTTTATATCCCCTGAACCGTTCGCCGGGATTTATCATAAAGAACGCAATCGTTAAGTCCTGATCGGAATTATATCGTCCACAAATACGCGCTGGGGTTTAGCTGCCATCAATGCCCGGCAATGGCGGCTTAAAAGATAAGCAGATGGGTTGTTATTTTTTATAGGCGGTTAAGCGGTCAAAAAAATGTTGTTGACAAAGTATCATGGGTTTTGTAGCAATGAGGTGTACGAACAGGGAATCCTGTGAAAATCAGGAGCGGTCCCGCCGCTGTGAATGGATACTGAATCTCGTAAACCACTGATTGAAGTAACTCCTAGTCGAATGGAACTAAAAAGAGGGTTTTCGGACGGCACAATCGGGAAGGTGAGATTCAGGTGATGCCTAAGCCAGAATACCTGACGTATAAGTTTTACCTGTGTCATCTCTGCGGAAGACAGAGATCCAGATTTTTAGTGATTTGGATACATCCTTTTTGTTTTTGACGTGGGCAAAAGGATGTTTTGTTTTCTTCAAGAAACCAGGTAATCAACGCTGCGTTGCCAGGCAGCGTATGAGAACCGGGGGGCGGTTCAACAGGGCCCGGGCAATCTTGGGATTGCCCGGGCCTTTCTATTTTAGAAACGGACGCATACAAAAAAATAGAACCAGCTTGCCTGCTGTAGATTCCCAAAGTTCAATCGCTTAAAAATCCCAAAATTGACTACAGAGATATTCTCTGTAATCGGTTGGCGCTTTGGGGATATGTAACGGGCAGCATGTTCATCTGAATGTTACTGAAATGATGAATTGTTTCAGCGCTCCAGTAAACAAATTTTTTTTCATTTTATTTATATACAAAATTTAATTTTTAAGGTATAAACACCTAAGTTTGTTGTGACCAATACAATAATTGTTGCGACCAACAATATTTAGAGGTTTGTACTTTTTACCCAAAATAGATGGTATTGGTATTGGTATTGGTATTGGTATTGGTATTGGTATTGGTATTGGTATTGGTATTGGTATTGGTATTGGTATTGTAACGTATCTATATTAATGTTTAGGGAGATCCTTTTTGAGGTGGGCTTAACAGAAACCATAAAATATACCTTAACTGGATAAGGACCCAATGTTTAAACCAAACGCTAAACGCAACAGTTCGTTTATTTAACTAATATCCGTCCGGTAAATTATCACGTATGCCGGGGGGCAGTATTTATTGATTTAAGGAGACAGAATGAAACAGTATTATAGCCCAGGGGTTGCCCTGGTGTTAATGATTTTTTGGTTACTCTTACCAGGTCAGGCGGTTGCAGATAAAATCGCAAAAAAAATGCCCCCAAAAGAGTATATCTTGAGCATTGACACGGCAAAGGCAAAACAGTCCCTGAACGCTATCACTAAAATTACAAAGAATCTCGGCAATAAACGGTTTACCACGCTTTCAAAGTATACCGGCCGTGATTATTACGTACTCAAGTTCAAAGAAGAGGAGCGGAGTAAAGAAAGACAATTAATAAAACTTAGCCAGGCGACCCATGGGGTTACATTTTCCCCAGTGAGTTACCGCTACCTTAACACCACGCCCAATGACCCTGACTATTCTAAGCAATGGTGTCATTCCAACTCAACCACGCCAGGATTTGACATGGGCTCTGAGGCGGCCTGGGATATCACCACAGGATCTAAAGATGTGGTCGTGGCTGTGATTGATACCGGTGTCGATTATCTCCATCCGGATCTGGTGCCCAATATGTGGACCAATGCCGGTGAGATTCCCAACAATGGCATTGATGATGACGGCAACGGGTATGTGGACGACGTGTATGGTATTGACTCGGGCAATAATGATTCTGATCCCATGGATTATTATGGGCATGGTACCCATTGTGCCGGCATTATTGGCGCTGTGGGCAATAACGAGACTGGGGTTGCCGGAGTTAACTGGAATGTTAAAATCATGGCGGTCAAAGGGTTTGATGAAGCGGTGGACAGCATGTCAACCACTGAAGAACTTGAGGCGTATAACTACCTGCTCATGATGAAAAACGATACCGACACCAACATTGTCGCGGTCAATGCCTCTTACGGGTTTACAGGAGAGCCGGACGAGAATGAACGGGACGGGATCGCAGCACTTGGAAAAGCGGGTATCCTCTTTTGTGCCGCAGCAGGAAATGATTCTGCCAATAATAATTCAGGCACCTCAACGACGCATTATCCAAGTTCCTACCCCTTAGAGAACATTATTGCCGTGGCAGCAACCGATGCGAGTGGCGGACTTGCCTCATTCTCCAATTTTGGGGCAACAACCGTTGATCTGGGGGCCCCAGGGGATTCAATTTATAGTACGATGCTGCACAGTATCACCTTTGAGGTGGACCCGGAAACGACCGTGTACTACGAAGACTTTGAATCCGGCGATGGTGGTTTTACTCTGGAATCCCCTTGGGCCGTGACTGAAGAACACGCGGTCAGCGGCACCCATGCGTTGTCTGACAGCCCTAATGGTAACTATGACAATTCGCTTGACCTTGAAGCCGTCAGCCCGGCCATTGACCTTTCAGGTCAAACTATAACTTTGGCCCTGGGGTTTAAGGCCATGCATGACACGGAAGTGTTGTTTGACAACCTTGAGGTATGGTTCCTTTCCCCGGAAGTCGTGGGCGATTTGTTAAATGGTGCTGTCGAGCCCGAAGAATGGGCCATTACACAGGAGAAAGCCGCTTCAGGCAATTCTTCCTGGACGGACAGTCCCAATGGCGACTACAGCAACAATACCCATCAATGGCTGCTTTCTCCGGTGGTGGATCTGTCATCGGCGGCTGTCGGCACTGAATTTAGTTTTAAGCTCACAGGTGATACAGAAGCAGGCTGGGATTTTCTGACCGTTTATTTCAGCAATGACGGGGGGAAGACCTTATCAGAAGCAATATTCACAATAGACGGCGACTATTCAGAAGGGTGGCAAACCTTTTCAGCCGTTATTCCAGAGGAATACCTCACTCAAAACTTTATGGCCGTATTTGTGCTGGATACTGATTTCTCCATCACCAGGGCTGGATATTATCTTGATGATATTCAGGTGGCCTCAGGCAATACGGTTCTTTTTTTCGATGATGTTGAAAACGGTGTGGGTCAATGGCGTGAACCCGCTGATGATGCGGAACTGCCTTCTCCGTCGAAGTGGGAAGAGGTCGGAGACAAAGTTGGCGGTAGCTCCGAAGGCCAGTTTAAATCCTATGCCTATGAAATCCCCCAAAAATATTTCTGGGATGGATTTAAATTTAAACTTGTCATGCATTCGGATATCTCCGATACGGATGATGGGGTGTATATCGATGACATCGGTATTGGTATCCCTGAAAATGTCTATGGGTATAAGTACATGAGCGGCACGTCCATGGCCACGCCTCAGGTAACCGGTGCTGTTGCTCTGGTTGCGTCTCACTTTAAGGGGATCAGCGCCAGTGACATTAAAACCCGGATTCTTGATGGGGCAGTGCCAGTGGATGTACTTGAGGGCAAAACCCTTACCGGTGCCCATCTGAATCTGTCAGGGGCTTTGGCAGACCCTTCCCTTGACTCAGACAATGACACCATACCCGATCATCTTGACAACTGCGTATTGACGCCCAACACCGATCAGCGGGATACGGATAATGACGGGTTTGGCAATACATGTGACTGCGACCTCGATAATGACAACGTGGTAACCTCTTCTGATTTTATAATTTTCAGGGAGGCGTGGGGCACAACGAATGCAGATGCGGATTTTGACGGCGACGGTAGTGTGAACATGGCCGACTTTAATATCTTTAGAGGCAGATGGGGCACTCAGGCGCCCTTTAAATAGTAAAGTTAAATAGTAAAGATGTGTAGTAAGTGGGCCTTGAATCGTTCAAGGCCCACTATAAACCAAATACCACTGAGGCAATACACCTCGACCCGGCCTTTGGATACACCCTTAATTCTGACCATGAGCCTAAGATGTCCCCCATTACTCACAAACTTAGATACCGCTCATAAGCTTCAATAATATCGGCAACAGAATTATTTTTTGAAAGAAACTGTTCTGCTTCATCTTTATCAAAGCCTTCATCAAAATTTTCTGAAAACGAATCTTCAAGGGATTCTATTATGAGTTCTTTAATTTCTTTTGCCGACATGCGCTCCATGGTCTTTTTAAAAACTATCTCGACACGCAAAACACGCTCAGACAACAAACTATAACCCAAGAACAAACCGGGATAGCCTTTTTTAAGAGCCTTTTTGATGATGAATTTAGCTCCTGATTTGTCAATAATCTTAATTCCTATAAGGCCCTCTTTGAAGGTTGATATTGGCCAAATAGAAAACTGTTTTTCATCATGAATCAGGCAAGGTACAGAACCTCGTGGAAAGGCTAATATTGGAAATACAGGTTGTGGTGACGCATTCATATAACACCCTAAAAAACTACTTATACCACCAAATGAACTTAGTGCTGCTTTAGACCATTGTGTTGAGCCATACCACCAACGCCCCAAAGCATTATAACGCGGCAAGTGCTTATACGCTCCGTGGATACGACCATGCTTTACTGCGTCCAAAGCTTTGTAGTTCCAAGGTTGATTTTTATTGCAGCTTTTCTGTAATTCCTGGACACCTTATCTATTTTTTTTCTTTCGGCCTTAGCCGCTGTCTAAAATAGTCTCCAGTTGTTTTACAAGCTGCCGTCTATTCCCCCTTTGCGTGATGTGGTGGAAACCCGGAGCCACTGCCCTTGCCATTCGTGCGATGGTAAGACTTTTATATGAAAGTCCGATGCAAACCCATTCGGTTCTTTCTATATTTGTTGTGGGCGAACCGAGGTGAAAAACCAGGTCCGCCCGTGGCGGTTATATAAATATTTTATTTTCTGTCAATAAATAAGTAAGGTGTCCCTGGAATTCCATTTTCTGTCAATAAATAAGTAAGGTGTCCCTGGAATTCCGATACCCCTATAACATAGCTGTTTTTAAGATGTTTCTTTCTCGAATTTTTTTATTTTTTGATTGTACCTAAAATTTATTTTCATCAATTTCTTAGGGCCAGATTTAATTAGTTCTGTGTTGTATTTGTCTTCTGCATATTTGTTTCCAACTTCAAAGAGTTCAATTTTGAGATCCTCAAATTTTTCCCATTCAACATTGGCCTTTATTGAGGAACTAATGAATTCAAAAGACTCATCTAATAAAGTATTTTTGCTCTTATCATTAACTTTTATCTCGACTTTCTTTTTAGACCTTTTAGTGATTGGACTTTCGTCTGAGTATGCAATTATTAATGCTGTGTGGCTCCAGTCATTTTCATGTAGTTTGCTGCCAGGTGGGAAAAAAAATGTTGGGTAATATATTCTGTTTGACAAGATATAAGAGTTAGCAGCATCACTGTGAACAACATAAAGGGATATTTTTGTCTTATTGGGCTTGTAAGACTCTTCATTTTAGAAACCTCCGAACAGGCGATAAATATATTGGGGGTTATTTAAGTTATAGATTTGATGCATGAATCTATCGAAATCATTTCTTAGACTATCGTCAATGTCTATCCTTCCATTCGGTGCGCCTGGATATGGAACTTTCGCTTTCTCAAATGCATTTTCAAGATCTGAATGACAATCGTTTAAATACGGTATCCATATCCAATTCAATTCAATTCCGGGGGGACACCTTATTTATTTTTTTTTCGGCCAGGTTTTTTCTGCCTTAGCCGCTGTCTAAAATAGTCTCCAGTTGTTTTACAAGCTGCCGTCTATTCCCCCTTTGCGTGATGTGGTGGAAAATATTTTATCTTCTGTCAATAAATAAGTAAGGGTCCCCTGAAAGAAAATAATAATGCACAATAAAATACGTTGCAGGTGGGTTACCCCTTCTTTGATCAGGTGGGTTTCTTTCAGCACCCGTATGTAGATAAAGAATCTATACCTGCTCCACCCCTTGCCTTTTGCCCCTTTCGCCTGTATTATCCAGCCCACCTATCAAAATGAAAGCATATTATGAAATTTGACACCTATCCCATCAATACCGGACTGAAAAAAAATCTGAGCCGGCAGGGGCTAATTCGTCCCACAGACATCCAATACAAAGCCATCCCATCCATTCTTAAAGGGGAGGATGTGCTGGCGATTGCACAGACTGGAACCGGGAAAACCGTGGCGTTTGCCGTTCCGGTGATCCACCGCGTGATCCAGATCAAGGCGGCTGGTACCCAAAAAGGAATCCACTGCATTATTATGGTTCCAACCCGGGAACTTGCCGCCCAGATTCACGAGGTGTTTAATGCGTTGTGCAGAAAAACCCGAGTTCATCCCTTTGCCGTATATGGGGGGGTGGATCAGGATCCCCAGATTAAAACGCTGATTCGCGGGGTGGATATTCTCATTGCCACACCGGGCCGAATGTTTGATCTCATCAGCCAGAAAGCCATTGACGTGCGCCGGGTGCGAATCCTGGTTTTAGATGAGGCTGACCAGATGTTGGATCAAGGTTTTATCAACGATATCCAGTCCATCAAGCGTCATTTAAAACAGCGGCACCAGACCCTGTTCTTTTCGGCGACCATCAATAAAACAATTAAGAAACTGGCGTTTTCCCAGGTGAGATCCAATGCCATCCGTATCCAGATCTCTCCGGATGATCCGGTTTCTAAAAATGTGGCCCATTATGTTTTTTTCGTGGAAATGGATGACAAACGGTTTTTCCTAAGGCGATTTATCCGGGATCATGAAGGGGCCAAGGTGCTGGTGTTTGTCCGGACCACGGTTCGGGCAGAGCGAGTCGCAAAGGCCCTGGGCCGAAGCCATATCTCTGCGCTCACGATTTACGGCCAAAAAGATCAGGCCAAACGCCTTGAAGTGATGACTGCGTTTAAACAGGGGGACGAGAATATTCTCATCGCCACGGATGTTTCCGCCCGGGGAATCGATATTCCCAACGTAGATTACGTGGTCAATTACGATTTGCCGGACCAAAAAGAGGTCTATGTTCATCGGGTGGGGCGGACCGGCCGAGGCAGGGAAAAAGGAACGGCGGTATCATTTTGTGCACAAGGGGAAAAGCCGCTGCTGGATGATATCGAGGCGTTTTTGAATAAAAAAATTGAGGTGGTAAACATGGGAAAGGATGCATATTCCCTCACCGTTGATGTTCTTGACGGCCCAGAATCCATTCAGGATATGATTCAAGCCAATGAGGACTGGGAAAAGAACCGCCGGAAAAAGAAAGCCAATCGTAGGAAAAAGAAATAGATCTGACCTGTTAGACCCACAGATATAAAAAACAGCTGATATAGATCACTGTTACTGAAGTGGCCAGGGCCATGCGCAGGGCCGACAGCCTGAATGCCGCCTGGATGACCTTTACGTTCACGGCCAAGGCATAAAAACACAAAACAATTGCGGCCAGCGCCAGAGGCGGCGCGGTAATGCCTGCCTGAAAGGCCGCGGCAAAGGGGGCCAGAGACCACAGGGAAATGGCGGCGGCACCAATATGGAAATAGGCGGTCATAAAATCGGACTTCCCCCCCCACGGCTTTGAGAAAGACCCAGATGAACAAGGCCGCACCTGCATGTATGAACAAGGCCACCGGAATCCCTGCAATCAACACCTTGAAGATATCTGCTGAACCAGGGGGCATTTCCTTTTTGATGTAGTAAAGCCTGATACTTAAGGCAATCGGCTGAAATCCGATTTTAAATGTAGGTCTGATTGTGGGGGAATTTAAGACGTGCGCCTAGGGCGGTGTAGGTGCATCAGCCGACAATCAGTGGTCGAAAAATGGAGGGGGTACGCGGGTTGAAAGAAAAATTATTTATTGGGTCTGGGTGGAGATTTGCCCCGTCTTTTCAAAGTGTACGGCACACCGGACAAGTTCATTGGCATGTTTCAAATTGAGTTTCTCCTTGATGCGTTCCCGATAGGTGCCAATGGTTTTGATGCTTAAAAACAGGCGCTCGGCAATTTCCCGTGTGGAAAATCCCCGTCCAATGAGTTTAAAGACCTGCAGCTCTCGGTCGGTGAGGCGGTCTACAGGGCTTTTGTTCCGGGCCTTGGGCGTGTCCGACATGGACATGAGGATATGCTCTTTTACCTTTTCATTAAGGTAAATCTTACCGTCCAATACATGGTGGATGGCCGTGACCACCGATTCCATGGCTTCCTGTTTCATGATGTAACCCCTTGCGCCTGCGGACAGGGCCCGCTGGGCATAGAGGTATTCGTCGTGCATGGATAGCACAAGCACTGGAATCTGTCGGTGATGTTGCTTGACATATTTCACAAGATCAATGCCATCGGAGGCCTTCAGGGAAATATCAGCGATGATGAGATCCGGATCCATCTCTTGGATTTCGATAATGGCCGTCTCCACATCTTTGGCCTGGCCAAAGGCTGCCAGATCTTCTTCCTGATTGATCAGTGCAGAAAGACCCAGTCTGAATATGGGATGGTCTTCTACCAGAAGTATTTTCTTTTTATCCGGCATAACTCGCTCAACTTTGAAAAATTTTTAACCAGCCTACCACCTTTACTTTTAGAATGCCACCGAAAACCTTAGGCGACGTCTGTGCCGCTGATATCTCCCATGGGCATAGTGAGCTTGATGCAGGTCCCTGTGTCTGCATCAGAGGTGACACTGAGAGATGCGCCCACAAGTTTGGCCCGATAATTCATGATTCGCAAGCCCATTCCCTTTGATTTGTGATCAGGGTCCATCCCTGACCCGTTGTCCTGGATGGTGACAATCATCTGGGTTTCTTTCGTTTCTAAAGAGATTTCAATATGATCGGCATGTCCATGACGTATCGCGTTGCGTACGGCCTCACCAGTGATGTGATACAGATGGATGACGGCCATGGGGTTGGTGACCGTCAGGTCTTGCTGAATGTTAAGGCGGCAGTTGACATTGTGGATCATCCGGGTGTTGGTCACCAGGTCTTCAAGGGCCGCTTCCAGCCCTTGATTAAAGTACACCGGACACAACCCCCGGGCCAGCCCTCGGGTTTTGGCAATGGCTTCCCGGATCAATTCGGTAATGTTAACAGAAAGTCGTTCCACCTCAGGCTGTTGCTCACCGACTTTTTGTTTCAGCACCTTAACCAGACCCTCAATACCAATGAGATGGGGGCACAGATCATCATGGAGATCATTGCCAATTGCCTGGCGCTCTTTTTCACCGGTTTCCATAATGGCTTTTTCCAGCCGTCGGACTTCGGAAATATCCCTGTGGATAATGACCACTCCCAAAGGGTTACCGCTGCGGTCACGGTATACAGCCCCCCGTGTGGTTACGTCGATAATGCGGCCATTTTTGGCTTTTCGTTGGGTCTCAAGCCCGGGTAGTATTATACCGTCAAAGGTGGACTGGATGCCTTCCATGGTCTCTTTCCAATGGGCCCTGGGCACAAATCGGTCCAGTTTTGGTCCCAGATTGTCTTTCAAGGTATATCCAAACACTTCGGTAAATGCCGGATTCATATAAGTGACATGACCGTTTATGTCATAAACCAGGATGGGGTCTGGTACTGATTCCATAACAGAGCGGTACCTTTCCTCACTTTCGGTCAGGGCTTTCTGGACCTGGCGCCGTTCGTTGATTTCCGCATTCAACTCCCGATCATAGGCATCCAGTCGATCCATGAATGCGTTGTAGTAGAAGGCCAGTTGTCCCACTTCGTCCCGGGACACCATGGACACACCTCGATTTTTGAACCCGCCCGCGATATCCTGTTGAAATCGTGTGATCAGGACATGAAGGGGTTTGGTAATGGTCTCACTCAAGAGTGCTGAGATGGGTATAAACAACACCAGGGACGCCATCCCCACCAGAAGAAGAATTTGTTTAAGGGCGTATAGCGGAGCACGGATTTCATCCAGATCGGACGATGATGCCACAATCCAGTCATATTCCGGAATATAATTGAAAACCACCAGTTTTTCCCGATAACGGGTCTCATCAGGTGCTTTCCAGGAATATATGAGTTTCCCGCTTTTTTTCTCAAGCATGTCTTTGAAAGACGGTCCTGAAAATCGCTGATCTGTGAGGACATTGGTACCGGCCAGTGTGGGGTGGATGATGATGTTCCCCTTTGTATCCATGACATAGGCATATCCAGTTTCCCCGAACCTGAATCTTAAAATGCCCTCCTTAAAATCGTTAATGTCCACCAGTTTGAGACATTCATCACGATACGAGGATACGGCAATTATCCAGTTCCAAGGTTTAAAATGCTTTAAATACAAGATGTTGGGACAGGGTGCCGGATTGCCAGAATCCTGCCCGTCATATTCAATATACCCGTCTTGGGTTGTAATTATTTTCTGCACAACCCCTTGATCAGAGATATCCAAACCGCCCATGGATTTTTCAGGATGTTTAATAATGCGGCCACTGCCATCAAGGATGCAGACATACCCCTTTGTGCCGATACGTTGATTTAAAACGATATCTGGGGCCTTGTCCATGGCTTGGGCGTTACTGATCTCTCCTTTTTGAGCTAAATTATAAATATGTTGAATACTCTCATGATTTTTTTCTGCCACCCCCCGGAGCCGATTTTTTATGGAGACGGAAACAGCAATTTTAACAGAGTTATATATGGCTGCGGTCGCATTTTTTAATTCGCTCTCAATGCGGGTCTCGACATTTTGCTTCACAATGGCGTAAACCGTAAGGCTTGAAAGACTGATGATAACCATAAAGCAGGTCGAGTAAATAAAGAGCAGTTTGTATCGGATGGGAAAATTTTTGATCAGATCAAAAGGGTTCATGGGATCTCCTGTCTGATGTTAACCACGGAAACACCGCGCCTGGCCATGCCGATGCGTCCCTGTTAAAAGAGGGTTTCAAAAATCTGTTAATTTGTCAATTAATTATAACCAGGGAAATTTAGAGAACCGAAAATACAACGTCGGCCCCGAACGAAGGCTCATTGCATGCATATTAAAACAAAGCACCCTGCTTCTTTTCGGAGATTTGTTGCAGCCTCGGTCTCTTCCAGTTCAGATGTGACAGCATACATCATTATTTTCTTGACAGAATGATCTGAAATAGGGGTATGTTATCCGTATGATGAATTCATTATTGCCCCAGGACTTGATTCCTGAAGATGAAATTGTATCCCGGATTGATCGATTAAAAGATCAAATGGCCGATGCTGGCATGGACGGGATGTTCATCACCCATCGGCCAGACTATTACTATTTTACGGGAACCGGCCAGGATGTCTGGGCGTATGTCTCTTTAGAGGAGGCGCCCCTTGTATTTGTGAAACGGTATCTGCCAAGAGCCGTCTGGGAAAGCCCCTTGGAAAATATTGTTCAGGTACGTTCCGTGACTCAGATTTCAGATATGATCAAAGACCATCACGGCAGACTGCCCGACGCCATGGGGCTGGCCTTTGACTTGGTTCCGGTGAGGGATTTTAAATTTTACCAGTCTTTGTTTTCCGGAACCGCCTTTCTGGATGCCACCCCTTTGATTCAGGCCTGCCGTGCCATTAAAACCCCATATGAGATCGCTGCAATGCAACGGGCCGCACAGGTTTCCAGTCAGGTCTTTGAGTTTGCGGCAGCGAATTTGGCCCCAGGAGAGCGGGAAACCGATTTTGCGGGCCGTATGGAAGCCTTTGCCAGAACCCTGGGGCATTCAGGACAGCTTCAAATGCGCCATTACCGGTCTGTCGGATTTAGCACCCACATCACCTCGGGGGCGTCCGGAGGGATGCCCGGTGCCCTGGATTCGCCGGTATGCGGCACTGGACCCTGTGCGGCGTATCCGTTTGGCGCAGGCCCCAAGGTGATAAATGACAATGAATCCATTCTTATCGATTTTGGCACCATGGTGGATGGATATCATATGGACGAAACCCGGATGTTTTTGCTGGGGAATCCAGACCCGCGTGCTGAGGCGGCCGGCCGGGCTGCCATTGATATACTGCAAGGTTTGCAGGAGCTGATGGCACCCGGGGTACCCATTGAACATATTTTCAGTGAATCCGTTGCGCTGGCACAAAAAAGCGCATTTGGCGATGAATACCTGGGTCTTTCAGAAGATAAAGCAAAATTTGTCGGCCATGGCATCGGGGTGGAACTGGTGGAGTATCCCATCCTGGCCAAAGGACGGTCTGCCCCACTCATGCCTGGGATGGTGTTTGCCGTGGAACCTAAATTTATATTCAAGGATCAGTTTGCGGCAGGTATTGAAAGTGTCATTCAGATCACCGATACCGGCAGTCGATTTTTAAGCGTGACGCCCAATACGATATTTAGAATTTGACGCTGTGCGGCTGGGGGACAGACCTGGCGCACCCAAGCGCATCCCCATAAAAAAAACAGCCATTGGCATCTGATGTGCCAATGGCTGTTTTTGTCATAGAATGGCGTGTGCCGTCAGGCCCTGCTATGCGTTGGCAAGAACTTCAGCGGTTTCAATGGCAATCTGACGCTCTTCGTCCGTGGGCACCACCCATACTGGAATTCGGCTGTTTTCCGTGGTGATGGTGCGGGGCTCGGGGCCTCTGATATCGTTTTTGTCCATATCAAGTTCAATGCCCAGAAAGTCCAGGCCTTCCAAGGCGAGGGGACGGACAATTTCATCGTTTTCACCGACGCCTGCCGTGAACACCAGGGCATCCACCCGGCCGAGGACCGCGCAATAGGCGCCAATGTATTTTTTGATCTGGTAGCAGAACATTTCCACCGCCAGGGCTGCCTTTTTGTTGCCCTTGGCCGCCTGGGCATGTATATCCCTGAAATCGTTATAGCCGCAAATGCCTTTCAGACCGGACTGTTTGTTTAGTACATTGTCTATTTCTCTCTGGCTCAGGCCGGTATGGTCCATGAGATACCCAAAGATGGCCGGGTCCAGATCACCGCACCGGGTCCCCATCATGATACCGGCCAAAGGCGTCATACCCATGGAGGTATCTTTGCATTCCCCTTTTTCAACGGCGCAGATGGAACAGCCGTTGCCCAGGTGCAGGGTGATCAGGTTCAATTCTTCAGGCGCTTTACCCATGAGACGCGCCGTTTCTTGGGCCACATATTTATGGGAGGTCCCGTGGAATCCATATTTTCTGACCTTGTGCTGAGTATAATAATCGTAGGGCAGGCCATAGAGAAATGCTTTTTCAGGAAGGGTCTGGTGGAAGTTGGTGTCAAATACCGCCACCTGGGGTTTGCCGGGGAACAATTCTTCTGCAACACTGATGCCGATGAGGTTGGGCGGATTGTGCAACGGGGCCAGGGGGTTGTTGGCCTCAATGGCTTTTTTTACATCTTCGGTAATCAGGGTGGCGGCCTTAAAGGATTCTCCCCCCTGGACCACCCGATGGCCGAAGGCATCAATTTCTTGGGTGATCAGTTCTGTGACCTGGCGCATGGCAGCCTGGTGATCGGGGATGGGGCGGGTAAATTTTTCTTTGGAGGCCTTACCGTCTGCGTAGGTTTTGTGGGTGAGGATTCCTTCTTTCTCCCCAATACGCTCCACGATACCGCCCACCAGCACCTCTTTTTTGTCCATATCGAACAGCTGATACTTTAGGGAGGATGATCCCGTATTGATAACTAAAATGTTCATGGGTTTTCCTAAAATATGGGTTTAGATTTATGATTCCTGCGCGTTGCAGGAGATTTTTTTATTTTCGGATCTCCAACATTGTTTCACATGACACGCAATAGGCATTCTGGACCACGCTATACCACCAGTGGACGTCCTTGAACAATCCAGTCTGTCAAAATTTTTTCATTTAGACATTGGATGTAATGATTGCCTTCGTCAGAGCAGTGCCCTGACCGGGAGGGACGACCGTAAACGATTATATCTTTGCAGAGTGAACGTTCAGGATACTCAGGGTCGTGGCTTTCATGAATTCGGCCGCGTCGTTAATGGCATCGTTGTCATCCACCGAATTTTTAAGGATACCAAATCCTTCGGACAGGGACAATATCTTGACAACCGCCTTTTTTTTATCCTCAACACTGGCCAGGCCAGTTTTTTCCCAACCAATGATTTCTTCTATGCCGAATTCAATGAAGCGGGTCATCATTGCCATGATTTTTTCCCGGATTTGGTCATCCCGGAACCCCATGGCATAGCAGGACCAATACACCCCGTCCCTTTGGGGCCGCTTCCCGCTGGTATCAAAGAGGATGTCCAGCAGGGTCTCCATTCGTTCTTCGGGACCCTCCAGGTCTTTGAGCTCTTTTAAATACCGATGCATGGAGGACTCGTACAAAAAGTCCACCATTTCCAGGATCAGTCCCTCCTTACTTTTAAAATAATGGATCAACAGGCCGGAATTGACCCCCATGCGCTTGGCAATTTTGCCGATGGTCATTCCTTTGAATCCTTCTTCTTGAACCACTTGATAGGTGTGTTTTAGAATTTCCGGTTTTCTGATGTGTGATATGCTTTTTCGCCCCATGGCTCCGTCTACTTTGAGTTATTGAATTTAAGAAAGCTAATTAATAAATATATGGGCGAGAGAACAATTTGTCAATTTTTTTATTGTGCCCTAGCATGCTTTTCCATGCCCGATTTAGGTTGGATGGGATGAATGAGTAAGTTTTTTTAGTGCCAACAGGTAAAGTGTTGCAACGATGATGCCCTTGAATATACTGCTGATACTCATACACCACCAGACCCCGGCGTAGGCAAAGGGCGTAACGTTGACGATCAGCAGTGCGGCTGGAATTCTAAGCCCTGTCAACACAACGCTTGTGATGGACGGGGGGGCAGATTGTTCCAGCCCGTAAAATCCGCCGGCAGAGGTGATCTCGATACACATGAAAACCTGTGAGAGGGCGATAATTTTTAGGTAAAGTACACCGGTGGCAAGCATCTGTGTGTCACGGGTAAACAGGGAAAACACAAGGTTCCCATAGCAAAGAAAGACAAAGGTTGCCATAAGGCCGAGACTCAAGCTTAAAAGAAGAATGAGGCCATAGCCTTTTTTAATCCTGTCATACCTTACGGCCCCGTAATTTTGGCCGGTAAAGGCATTGAGTGCGGTGGAAAATCCAAGGGCTGTATTCCATGACAGGGCCTCGATATTTGCGCCAATATTCTGGACGCCCAAAGGAATGGTGCCATATACGGATACAATGCTGCCAATGTACATGGAGAACAGGCAAAAGGCAGTTTCGTGAATGGATATGGGAATGCCAAGTTTTAGTATCCGCCTGAGGATGCCCTTGTTCAAGGCGGCAAACAGCTTCATACCCGGCAGCATGGATGGATCTGTTTTTAATTGAAAGACAAATATGGAAAATACAAGGGTGTTGGCAATGACCGTGGCCAGGGCTGCGCCTTTGGCGCCCAGCGCCGGGATATACATAACCCCGAAAATGAAAACTGGGTCCAGGATCATGTTGACCATCAGCCCTGCTGCATTGACGATAAAAGGGGTTTTGCTGTTGCCAAATCCAATATAAATGGCACTGAGTACGGGGTTGATCACACCAAAACACATGCCCAATGACACAATTTTTAAATAGGAAGCCGCCTTGTCTGACACTTCCGGTGCCAAAGTAAACAGCAACAGCAGGGTATCAGAACAAGCAAAGAGAAGAAAGTTCAGGAGGATGGCGCCATAAATGCTGATGGTGACGGCATTTTCCGATATCTGTCTTGCCATGGTGAGATTGTTTTTACCCACCGCCTGTGACACCAGGGCTTCTGTTCCCGATTTGGTACAATGGAAGATGGACATCAGAAGCCACAGGAAAAATCCTGCCGTGGTGACTGCGGTCACCGTCGCCGGTCCAATGCTGCCCAGCCAGGCCACATCGGTCAGGTTATAGGCCATCTGAATGAAGGAGGTTCCGATAATGGGCAGGGATAATTGAACAATCTTTGACAGTATGGGGCCTTGGGTGAGATCAATATGCCGGGTCATGGGGTCTGGGATACTCAATTAATCAGATAGTGGCACAAGTTTGAGATGATGGGTGAAAAAACTGCGGAATTCATCTTCCCGGTGGCTGACATATAAAATAGTACTCAAATTTTCCATGGCAATCTGCTCAAGAAAATCCAGAAGTGCTTTTCGATTGGCGCTGTCCAGCCCCTGGGTCGGTTCATCCAGAATCAGCAGGGGCGGCAGCTTGATCAGGGCCCGGGCAATGAGGGCCAGGCGCTGGTCTGCATATGAAAGATCCCGCAGCGGGGTGTTGGCCTCATGGGAAAGGCGGGTGCGTTCCAGCCAGGCCATGGCCTTATTGCGGTCGGCCCGGGCCGGGCGGGTGTAAAGGCCAATGGAGTCGTAGAGACCAGAGAGCACGCAGTCCAACACGGATCCTGGAACAATGTAGTTTCGGTGCAGATCCGAACTGACGATCCCCATTTTTTGTTTCAGCTCCCAGATGGATTCCCCGGTCCCCCGGCGGATGCCAAATATCCACAAGCGGTTTTGGTAGCAGGCGGGATGGTCTCCGGTGATGACCTGGAGCAGGGTGGATTTACCACAGCCATTGGGGCCGGAGATCAGGGTGTGGTCGCCGGTACGAATATCGAGATTCACATCATTGAATACGGTGCGGCCCTGGTAGCCTGCAACGCCCTGCTCAATCCGAACCAGGGAGACAGGTCTTGGTTGAGCCCCCACTGATGTGTTGTACGTTTCAGTGAGATCGTGGATGGCGACGTTAAAATCAGCGTCTTCCAATGGCCGTTTTAATTTTTCAAGGACCTTTTCCCTGGCACCGGACAGGGCCAGTGTGCCCTTGGAGAGCACACCAATGTGGGTGGCCCATTGCGGAATGTCTTCAAAATTGTGTACGGTGATAATGAGTTGAATGCCCCGGTCCCGGCAAAGGGTCAGGGCCCGGTCCAGTTCCATGCAGCCAGCTTTGTCCAGCCCATCATAGGGCGCCTGGATTAAAAGACAGTCCTTTCCCCGGGTGATCTGGGCCAAGAGCATCAGTTTTCTGGACTGGCCCGTAGACAATTGTCGGAAACCATGGTCCAGGACATGATCCATGGCCAGGGCCCGGATCAAATCCATATGGCGTGGCAGGTCGTTTAAAAATGCACGGGCTGGGGTGCCTGGGTCAATCCGGTCCATGAAATCGGTATCATCTTTTTTCAGTTCTGCTTCAAACAGGGCTTGCTGACCCGCAAAAGAAAACACGCCACAACACGTTGGACGGCAAAGCCCTTGGGACTGGCTTTGGGTTTGATGGGATAACGGATCGGTGACCGTTTCCCCGGCCAGAAGTTTGAAAAAATCTTCAATGCCCGACCGATTGCCGCCGAAAATGCACCAGGATTGGCCTGGGCAGGCTTCAAAATGGGGGATGCTGAGCGTTGGTGATATATAATTTTTAATTTTTATCATGGGTATTCAATACGACGCATCATAATCGAGATGGATACCGGTGTCAAAACAATCCGGCGATGACATCAGGTATGAGTAAAAAAAGTGGCAGGGTTGTGGTTATGGGCGATGCCTGTTAAGATCCGCGATCATTCGATGTTTCGTTTGGATTGAGAGCCATTGACACCTAAAAAGGATGCCTTGTTTTTAAGACGTTCCAAAAGGCCGAGTCTTTAACAGCGCCCACAGGCCTATAAACCCAATCATAAACAGGGTGGGGAAAATAAAAAAGCTTTCCTTGAAAGCAAGGTTGTCCATGGCGGGGCCAGCGAGGTCGGGATCCAATCCCTGACGCTGTAATTTGAGGATCAGGGCGTAGATCATGCCGTACACCCCATAGGCCAGATTGTAAGAGAGTCCCTTGAAACTGAGAACCGTGGCCCGCTGGGCTGACGGGGTCTCTCGGTTGATGTAAAAACTGACGAAAAAATTATTGAAATACATGGCGCTGTATGTGATCAGGGCGGGGATCATTCCCAGCCAGGGCCAGAAGACATTCATGCCGATCAGTCCCAAGGCTGTCAGGGATGTCGTGAGATATAGCCCCCATTCCGGCGGTTTGCGTTCAGCCAGCTTTCTGGCCAGTGATGGGACGAAAAAACCCAGCATGGCGACCCCGGCACCAATAATGCCAAAGATGGATTCGGGCAGCAGAATCATTCGATAGTATTGACTGGACAATGTGATGACCATTCGAATGCTGCTGTCAAGGAGCATGCCGAAAAGGATAACCCATAGCACAAATGGGGCGGTAAGAATCCATCGGCCGGCCTTGAAGGTCAATATAAATGCCTGGGTCAGATTACGGGAAGTCGGTGCCGTTTCAGGGGTGTGGCGGGACGGTGCCGTTGAGATTTCTACCATTCCCATGGTGGCGACGCAGGCACCCATGCCAAGAATGAGGGTGCCGTACAGGGGAAAGCGCATACAGGTGTCCTGGGTGACGGTGATGCCGATACCCAACCCCTGGGCAAGGGCGTTCATCAGGGCCGGGTCGTAGATGGCAGCCCCCAGGGTCATGGCAATGATAAACCCCACGGACTGGCATCGGGTGAGCACTTCAAGTACCCGGCCCCACTGGGATGGGTCTCCGTATTTTTTCAGGGCATCGTAGGCCAGTGCCTCATCTGCCCCTGACGCCGCCGCTTCTGCCAGACCGCTTAAAACGCGGTTGATCAAAAAGATCCAAAATACCAGGGTGATGTTGCCCGTTGGGACAAAGGCGATCATCCCCACTTCCACCACCATGGTCAGGGTGGCAAATACCAGCAGCCGTTTCCTGCCAATGGTGTCCGCCAGCGCACCGGAAGGGACTTCCGCCAGGACAATGGTGGCGGCCCACACCGCATTGAGAATTGAAAACTGCGCCACGCTGAGTCCAAAATCTAGAAATAAAATGGTGAACACCGGGTAGTAAAACCTGGCGTTGAACAATACCTTAAACGCAATGTATCGTCTGATATTTGAAATGGAAAATGGGGACTGGCGATTGGCCGGGGCGGCAACGGGTATCTCAGGGCACATTGCAGTCTTCTACTGTTTGGGTCTTAGTTGACATTGGCATGCTCGTGGGAATGGTCATGGTCGTGATCTGAATGGGCAAATCGATTGTACAGGATGGCGCCTGTGAGAATCACCGCCGCACCCACCTGTACCCAGTGGGGAAATAATTCGCCAGCCTGGCCGACCACCGCCTGAGGATTAATGCCTGAAACCATGTAAATCCAATCCACAGCCAATCCCATACCCAAGGCACATATGGAAATCATAATCAGGTAGATGAACAAGGCCCGGCCGTTGAAAATCTTTTTAACGATGCTCATGGTCGCGGCATTGGTGGCAGGACCTGCCAGAAGAAATACCAGCGCAGCCCCAGGGTTCAGGCCTTTAAGAATCAATGCTGCTGCAATGGGCGTGGAGGCAGTGGCGCACACATACATGGGGATGCCTGCCGCAAGCATGGCCAGCATGGAAAGCAGCGGATATTTATTGGCCCAAAGTGTCAGGTCTTCTGGAAAAAAGAACGTGATGGCACCGGCAATAAGGATGCCGGTTAAAAAGGGTTTGGCAATGTCTGAGAGCAGCTCGCCATAGGCGTATTTAAATCCGCCGGCAAGGCGTTCTCCCATGGGGGCGGAAAAACGGTTTTCTTCGCTGGTGTCACCTGCACCGCAGGTGGTGGACGCACAGCCTCAGCCGCTGCCGGATGGGGTCTGGGTGGCTGCTTTGAATGGGTCGGATGTTTCAGTGCCAAAAATGTTCTGGGCAATCCCTGTGCTCACGGCCGTAATAAATGCTGCCGCTGGGCGTATCACGGTCATGACCGGATCCAACATGGCCCAGGATACGGCAATTGAATCTACGCCGGATTCCGGGGTGGCAATCATAAATGACAGGGCGGAACCCGAATTGGCGCCTTGCTTTTTTAAGCCCATGGCCACAGGCACCACGCCGCATGAACATAGAGGAATGGGGATGCCGAACAGGGCGGATAAAAATACGGGTTTTACCTTTCCTTTTCCCAGATATTTTTTAATCTGATCTGCTTTAAAGAAGATGTAGAGGATACCTGCAATGAAAAATCCAAAAAGCATGTAAATGGCAACATCCAAGTAAAGGTGCCAGGAGGCTTTGAGTATTTCTATGATCGTTGTCATGGGGTTTCCTTAATTTAAAGTATATACGATTTCAATCTTTTGAACATTTGTTCATATGTTAATTTTATATTGTTTGACTGTCAAGCTAAATTGTGTTGAAACTCTTTTTTTTTCAATTTTTCATTTCTCCTTTTTGACAGAAAAAATGATGGGGCCATAGATTGTCTGTATTTCTTTGAGTGACAGAAGATGTGCGAGCAAAGGGGAGTCAAAGACATAAAAAAGAAAACCGCCTGCGCGTCAGGGTCAGAACGAACAGGCGGTAGGGATAATGCTTGCCAAGGAGATGAGAGTTGTTTTGAAAAACAACATCCTTCATTATCCTAAAACATGATGGATTTATATCTTTAGGGTTGTTATTTGTCAATACAATTTTTTTAATAATTTAAAAAAAAGTTAAAAATAACTAATATGAACCTATACAAACAATGAAATCGAAAAGATGCATTGCCGTTATGGGATTTTCCGCCTTGAGCTTGAAAAAATTATCTATTCCGTAACAGCCGGTCGACAAACGGGTGGGCCCATACTGTCACCTTGTTTTGAAACACCTAAACGGGTATAACGGATCAAGGCGCCGATTTACCATGACACCCAAAGTTGTGCTAAGGATCAGATCAGTTAAGATGTTGAAAATTTCAAATACAGTGTCGATTCCTGACAAGGATATTACCATTCAGTCCATCAGAGCCCAGGGCCCAGGCGGCCAGAATGTGAATAAAGTGTCCTCGGCCGTTCACATTCGTTTTGATATTCAGTCTTCAGAGTTGCCCGAATTTTACAAAGAGAAGTTGATGGGGGTCAAAGATCGGCGGATCACCCGGGATGGGGTTATTGTGATTAAGGCACAAACCCACCGGACCCGGGAAAAGAATAAGGCCGAAGGCCTGGCAAGGTTGGCGGCGTTGATCCGGGCATCCATAAAAGAGCCCCGCCGCCGGAAAGCCACTCGACCCACAAAGGCATCCAGAAAAAAGCGGCTGGAATCCAAGGCGAGGCATGCAAGAACCAAAGCATTGAGACAGAAAATTAAGTACTGAATACAGCCGATCCCACAGGTCCCAAGGAGGTGTCCATGTCTTTTGCATCACCGGTATTTGAACAACATTATAAGGCATATCTCAGGCAGATGGCCGATATGGATTTTGAAATATTGGCCCCCCTGACCGGAGGCAGGGCTTTCACAGGTGACCGGGGCCGTGAGATGAAACTCTTTTATTTTAATCAGCCATACAGGATTTCGGCCCAGGGCATCACAGATGAATCGGGTCAAATACCTGCATATGATACCTGTACGATTCTCTGCCGCTACCTGATTATGGCCCGAAACCGGGGGCAAAGCAATGCAATGGTCGGGGCATCGACCAAAGACACCTGGGCGAATTTCAGGGATTTAAAGGATTCCGGCCCTCTGACGGTTTATTTTAAGGATAATGTTGAAACCGCCATTTCTGACACTCTGGCAGGCCGGTTTCCTCTGATGCCTGAGCAGTTTGGGCCCCTTTCACCGGTTCTTCCTAACATGGCATTGAATTACGATGTGTCGCTTATATTCAAGGCGTTGCCCATGGTCCCAATACTGGTATTGGCCAATGGGGCCGAAGATGGCTTCCCTGCAGCCTGTTCTGTTTTGTTTCGGCCGGATGTGGAAAAATACCTGGATGCGGAATGTATTGCCATGGTCGGACATCACTTTTCGGATCTTATCCGCGGCCTGTTTGGCCCAGATTAAATGTTTTAATTTTTGTGAAAGACCAAGGTTGGCCCATGGCCGTTATTCCAGCTGTCTGAGCAAGCCCTCCTGGGCCACAGAGGCAACAAGTTTTCCGTTGCGGGTGTAAACAGCGCCGAAGTTCACACCGCGTCCCCCTTCTGCACTGGGACTGTGGGTGGCGTGAAGCAGCCAGTCATCCATGCGAAAATCTCTGTGGAACCAGATGGCATGATCCAGGCTGGCCACCTGCATATCCGGGGACCAGAAGGTTTTACCATGGGGGTAGAGGGCCGTGGAGACCAGGTGAAAATCGGAGGCATAGGCCAGCATATACCGATGCACCGCAGGGTCATCCGGCAGTTTGTCAATGGCCCGGAACCAGATATATTTATTGGGCGGCATGGGTTTGGGATCAAAGGGATTTACCGGGTTGGCCAACCGGATTTCAATGGGCTTGTTGCAAAGCAGTTTTTCAAGGATATGCGGCGGAATGTGTTGGGACAGTCGATTGGCCATCTCAAGTTCGGATTCCAGTCCTTCAGGACCGGGCACCTCGGGCATGGGATCCTGATGGGAATATCCCGGTTCTTGTTTGTGAAAGGATGCAGACATGGAAAATATGGCCCGGCCTTTTTGGAGGGCTTTGACCCTGCGGGTGGAAAACGCCCGACCATCCCGGATGGGGTCTACAGTGTACACAATGGGTTTGGATGCATCTCCGGCGCGCATGAAATACCCGTGAAGGCTGTGGGCGGTGAGCGACCTGTCTACCGTTTGGGAGGCCGCAGACAGGGCCTGGCCCAGCACCTGACCGCCGAATACGTTTCCGAATCCCAGGTCCTGGCTCTGGCCCCGGTAGATGTTTGCCTCAATTGTTTCCAGGCTCAGCAGTCCAAGCAGTTCTTCCAGCACATTTCCTTCAACACAGACATTCACGGTGTATCCCTTTCCAACATAATCTTGAAATCAATGGAGGATGAGCCAGAGATTTGCAACGTTGTTTTCAATCACGGTATTTACTTTTTCTATGAGTTCCGGCTGAGATCCGTGGGCTGGATCGTAGCAGGCGAGGAATTTAAAATAATTTCTCAATTGAGCGGATCGGGTGGCGTTGTCCAGGCTGCCTTCATGATAGTATCTCATGCCATAATCATTTAACCGTGCCATGAGATAGGGAATCACTTTGGTTGTCACAATTTTTTTGAGGGCCATCTGTTTGGCTTCATAGTCTGAAGGCAAATCCAGGGGATCTCCTTTGCGTTTTTCAGGGTCGTCTGAATTGACATCGGGTGGAATCACCTTGTCTTCTTTGATCATGGTGTCTTCAAATACAATCGGTTTCCACAGATAATCGGATTCCATTCCGCTGTTTTCCCTGAGCACCTGAAATTCCAATCGTGTGTCCACTTTTATTTTGTGGGTCTCTTCCTGATACGGCGTCACAATGTCTTCGTTCATCATAACCATTTGCGGGGTTGCCTTCAGTGCCTTCTGGATTTGATTCAGCTCTTTTTTGACGGCACTTGAACTTGTCTTTCGCGCGGCCATTTCTTTTTTATTTTCAAGCAGTCCGAACAGTTCTGCCTGGCGCAGGCTGAGTTCTGCAAATTCAGGATTGACTTTATAGGTCTTTTTCTGGTGCCGCCACTCATGCCATTGGGTAGATTTCGATGTTTCACTGTCAAGGAGTTTGATATTGCCCGTCAAAAGGGTGTTCTGGGGGTGTCCCTGGGATTTGAACAAACTCCAGTTGAACGTCTGGTCATCCATATAGGGGGTTCTGACAATATGATTTGCTTTTTTTTCAGTGGACAGGTCCAGTTTTATATTTTTAAAATTTCGTTTTTTGTTGATCGTATCCAGTTGGGCGCTCAGCTCGGAAGCAATATATTTGCCTGTGCGTATATCTCCGACCGCCTGACTAAAAGGCAGTACTGAGATTTCCTTTAAGGTGGTTTCACGAATTTTGGACAGCATTTCTTTGATAAGATACTGGGTCAGGTCATTTTTACCTAAAAAGGATTCTGCGGACTTGAAACAGACGATGGCTTTGGCATATTCGTTTCTGTCTTTAAAATAGATGCCCTTCTGGTAGAACAGTGTAAACGCATCCCTGGATACCTTGGTGAGGATTTCTGCGGTATCCAAAAAATCAGGGTCTTCTTTGGTGATTTGATCACCGTAGTCTAATACCTGTTGATAGTTATAGGTTTCTCTGGCGTTTTGATAGGCGGCAGCCATCATCAGATAATACTTTTTAAGATAGGCCTGACGGGCTTGGACAAAACGCATTTGGGCGTCTGGATAATTTGGATTGACCGTCACAAGCAGTTTCAGGTGTTTTAGCGCATCCTCATATCTAAGATTGGCCAGGGAATCGTTACCCATGGTAAACATATTGTCAGACCAGGAGGGGAGCACGGCATCATAAAACTGGTTTAATGCCTTGTGTTCGGGGACCCGGTCTTTACCCTTCAAAAGATACGTCATCATTTCGATCATGTCCCCTGAAAGCTGCCGTTTTTTTGCCATTTTGAAATCATCGTCGGCCTGTACATATTTTTTGGCAAGGGCCAGTTGCACGGGGGCGGTGTCATCGCTTTTTACAACCTCCGGTGCATGGGCAAGATTCATAATGGATACGGCTGAAATAAATGCATCAAGATAGGCCTGGTAGTCACCTTGGGTGAATGCCTGCTGCCCTCTGTCCACAAAGGATTGGAAGCCTTCAATGTGCCATTTTTCGATATGGCCTGCAATATCCATTTCATCGTCACGGTCTTTTTCAAAGTGATATTGGTCTGCAATGGTATTGATGGCGTTTAAGGCATCAAGTACGCTGCCGGTTTGGTATTGCGCCACAGCCGCATCAAAGGATTCACGGATGGCGTCATAGGCCGATGTCAATGCCTTTTGTTTTTTCAGACCCTTGGGGGCATTGGGGATATATGTCAATGCCCGTGCCACACTGTCCAGGGCCGACAGGTAACACATGTTGGTTTCCTGCCGGTCGGCTTCGTCCATGGCGGTGTTGAATAATGTTTTAGCCAGCTGTTTTAAATGGGCCTTGAATGTCTCATCATCGGGATTCTCTTTGAGGTATTTGATACAGTATTCATAGGCAGATTCAATATTCCCGGATGCCATGTATTGATCGAACTGAGGATGTTCTTTTTTGGCCGCACAGGCAGCCATGATCGTTGAAAAAAGTATCAGCACTATAAAATTTTTGTACAGATTATATTTGATCGTTAAATGCATGTCATTTGGGTCCGTTTTTGAGGTCCATTAATATTCAGGAAGCCGGGTTAGAAAAACAGAACTGCTGGATGAGTTGAAAATTTTAGGATTTTGTTCGCGGCCATATCGTGTTGCATCTTCTGACACATGTTTTCTGACATAGGTCCAGAGTTCTTCAAAGTCAATCCTTCCATCATTGTTGATTTCAGCGTTGCCTTTGAGCCCCTGGATCAGATGATAGGAAAAAAGGCCATGCTGATATTCTTTGATTCCCATGGAAAGCTGGTTGGGTTGACTGGATGCAATGATGGAATAGTTTTTCCCTGGATGGAGGTAGTTGTCCAGTCCCCTGGGCGTTGTTTGTTCACTGACCCCGCCGCTTTGGCAGGCGTCCACGAAAAAGATGATATTATCGCTTTTCAGGGCCATGATTTTTTTTGCAAGCTCGGTACTTGAAAACGCGGTGGAATCAATCCGGTTGCCAGACTGATTGCCGATCTCCGTGTCATAGGTCAGCCAATAGGCCTCTTTGGTCATGGGTGAGGTGTACCCGTGGCCGGCAAAGAAGATCAAGACAGTATCTTCTTTGTTTACCACGGCAGCCAGTCGGTCAAAATTTTTTTTCACGCCGTCCAGGGTGGCGTCCCTGTCATTGAGCACGGTGACTTTGTCCGGGGAAAACATCCCTGTTTCAGGATTGGTGAGGACACGGTAGAGTCCCCTTACGTCGTTGTCCGTGTAGGGCAGGGTGGACAGTCCTTGATTTTTATGCCGGTATTCACTGAGCGAAATCATCAAGGCATAGAATTCGCCGTGTTCAGTCTTCTCGTTTTGCTCACATGCCATGCCGTCAAATACCGGCATCTTTTCAAGGGTTTGAAAAATCCTGCGATAGGTCAGCATGTCTTTATATTGAAGCAGCGGGCGCATCTTGGATGCTTTGCAGAGAAATTCCCTGGCAAAATCTTCTTTACCGAGTTTGACAAAGGTGTAGGCAAGATTGAGATATAAATCGGGGTGTTTTCCGGCAATTAAGCCTTTGGTGCCCATGGTCTTGGCGTCATCGTATCGCTGCATGCCGTTGAGGCAGTAAACCAGGTCTGAATACAGCGCTGGGTCCTTGACTTCCCCTAAAAGGCGTTCCCGCTCATTTTTCTTTTCCATCAATAGGGTATATGCCGTCTGATATGCGTTTTGAGGATCTATGCCCATTGCATTCATGCAGTCTGCTTTATAGATGTGGGCGGTACTGTGCCTGGGAAATTGTTGTAACACCGCATCAAATTTTTCCATGGCGGCAGCATATGATTCTTTTGTATTATTGTTTAACGCCGTTAAATACAGATTTGATGCGGCTGAAAACTCTTTGACAAGAAGCAGTTGGGAATGGATCGAGAGGATGTCTTCTGCGAAGAGTAAAGGGGGTAAAAAGAAAAAAAGTAAACTAAGATAACGAATCGTTCTTGATATTTTCATACGATAACCATAGTTTTCACATTGAATGATTCAGGGCTGGCAGCTTAAATCTTATGTATGCCCCACCTTTGTATATGATAAGGTGGGGCACATCAGCCGCCTGGATATCATCTTTCAAGCGTTTTTTTTACTGGGTTAATTTGATCATTTCCACCCGGCGGTTAATCCAGCTGATATCATGCTCTTTATCTTTGGGACGGGTGTTTCCCCATCCGCAGGTTTTTATCCGGTCTGGATCGATCTTAGACCGGCTCACAAGGTAGGCCTTGGTGTGTTCGGCGCGTTTTTCGGAAAGCGCCTGGTTGTATTCTTTTGTGCCTGTGTTGTCGGTATGACCTTCAAGGCTGATTTTGACATTTTTATTGGCCGCCAGATAGTCGGCAAGGGTATTTAATACTTTATAGGATCTTGGGGGAATCGTATATGCGTTGGCGGCAAAATTAATATTGAAATCAATGCCAGACCCCGTCTGCCCTTCCTGACTCAGGCGAAAGGCGCGCAGGGTATGGGTGGTGATTGGCATGGAAACAGATTCCATTTTTGCAATGAGCGTTTGGTTTTTAGGCGCCGCACTGTAGGCGGCATTGTAATGATACAATGCCTGGGCTCGAATCTCTTTTTTGGCATCAGGGTGTGTGGCTTTGGGAATCCAGGCCGCATACAGGTCGCCGATATCTTCATGCCGTTTTGCCAGCGACGGATCTTCTTCAATGGCCAGGGCAACCTTAAGCTGGGTTTCAAATTCAGGCTCATTTACAAAATGTTGACGAAGTTTTTCAAATGAGGTGTTGTCGGCCAGTGCGGCATTGGTAAAATATATAGAAACCGCAACACTTAGAAATAAAAGTATTTTTTTCATAATCCATTCCTTTCTGAGTTGATTACACGCTTTCTGATTTTTTATGTGAAAGACCTGGTAACCCGTTTAGGTGTTTTTATCGTCTGCTGTGGCAGATTGTTGCGAAAGGCCCGGTCAGACTGTAATCATTATTCATGCATTATAGTGAAATCAGGAGACTCTGTAAATACCATTTACGTCTGGGGCGTGTATGCTTTATTGTCATCATGGGCCTAAGGTAAGGTGAAATCCGGTAATCTTGTCCGTCGGCATGATTCTGTTTTTTTCAGGGTCGAATTTGAGACCGGACACATCACAATGGGGATCATGGGGGAAAACCAGCTGTGCTTCGGCTTTTATTGCCTGCTCCAGAAGTTGTTTTTTTTCTTCGATGAGCCCTTCTGGAAATCGGTCAAACCCCATGGTGATGGGCAAATTGATCCAGGGGTGTCCCGGAATCAGGTCCCCTGTATAAATAAATGTGCGTGCCTTGACTCGAATCCAGGACACCAGCATTCCGGGCGTGTGACCATGACTTTCAAAAAATGTGATCTCCACACCATCCAGGTTCATGCGGCTGCCGTCCTGTTGAAGTTCAAGACGACCGGTATCGGCCAGCAGCCCGGTCAGTTCCGGGATAAAAGAGGCCCGATCTCTCAAATGGGGGGCAGCCGCCCGTTGGAAATGGGTTTTTCCCACAATAAAGCGGGCATTGGGAAACAGCAGTTCAGGCATCGGCTGCGCGTTTGACCATGCGGACAGCAGGCCGCCAGCATGGTCAAAGTGAAGATGGGACAGCACCACATGACTAATGTCGGAATGGTCCAGTCCCTGTTGGGCCAAGGCATCAAGCAGCATATGACGGGATTCAACAATCTGAAATCGCTGTTTCATTTTTGGCGAAAGATAGGCGCCAGCGCCGGTCTCGAACAAAATAGTATGATTGGGCGTCTGTACAAGCAGTGATTTTGAAGCAATGTCAATCATATTGCGGTCATCCGCAGGCATCCAGGATGCCCACAACGCCTTGGGTGCATTGCCGAACATACTTCCCCCGTCCAGTTTCATACTGTTTCCACGGATCACGTTAAGGTGAATCTCAGACACGGCCGGCTCCTTTTTATTTCGCCCTGAACTTGAAAAAAATCTATACTATACTCGTATGTCGAAGAAACGTTATGGCAGTTTGATAATCCGTTTCTCAGGATCTGCCTGGGCCCGATACAGGATTGCCACATGCCCGATCATGCCGGCAACCTGACAGTCTGTGCGTTGGGCAATTTCATCTAATAAGGTCGTTTTAAGCCCTTTTTCCTTATGATCAATAAATTTGATCTTTATCAATTCAGCGGCGTCCAATGCGGTGTTGATCTCCTGCACCAGCGCATCGGTCACGCCCTTTTGGCCGACCAGGGCCGACGGATTCAGGTTATGGGCCAGCCCTCTCAAATACTTGCGCTGTGATCCTTTTAGTGCCATCCTGTACAATTCCTTTATCTATTCATGTATTTTTTTATAAGAAAGTCTTAGTAACTTACTGAATTAATGACAGCAGATTCAATCCCAAAGATATCTCGTCCTTAAACGCTCTGGTTAAATGATGGATAACCTAATTTCATGCCAGAACAAATTAGCAAACCTGTAAATTGGTGTAAAGATGTGCCGCGCGGCTTTAGGCCCAATATCGGTTTAGCGGAATCACAACCTGTCTCAAAATTGCACCCATTCGCATGCGACTGCAACCATGGGTTGCGTTTTTGCGCCACTCATTTTTTACACCCCAATCTTTAAAAAAAACAGCACATCGTCCGGTTGTACTTTAAATTCAAGGTGTTAATTTTTTATTGTAATCGTCGTTATTATGGCACGCTCTTTGCTGATTTTTTGCTATATGTATCCCTAACGTTGGAGCCCCGGTTTCCTGCGGCGTAAAATAAAGTGTAACCTATTATAATGTGGAGTACCATTAAAATGAAACGAGTTGTATTCGTGAGCAAGAAAAAAGATCAATTTGATGCAATTGAGTTGATGTTGAAAAAATATGATATGCGTGTGACCTGGGCTGAAACCGGGGACGACCTTTTATCCTTGCTTTCGGATATTCCCCAAGGAGAATGGATTCATCTTGTGGTGATTGAAGATCATTTGCCCGATACGGATCTGATTAAAAAATTTGTTCCCTTAAGCCCCATGACCAACAGTGTTGTGACCGGCACCATGGATAAAAAAGAAGTTCATGATACCTTTGAAGGGTATGGGGTGCTCATGCAATTGTCCCCGAAACCCACTGCGGACGATGCCCATCGTCTTGAAACTGCATTGAAAAAAATCGGGGCACTTTAACCCGGTGCTCAGTGATGATATCTTTGCCAAGGAGAACCACGCCATGATAATCAGTATTGCCAGCGGGAAAGGCGGTACCGGCAAAACCACGGTGGCCACCAACCTTTGCGCCAGCTTAGACGGGGAACTCACCCTTCTGGACTGCGACGTGGAAGAGCCCAATGCCCATCTTTTCCTCAAACCGGTCATTACCCACACCGATAAGGTAAATGCCCCGGTCCCCCAAGTGGATGAAAGCCGTTGTACGTATTGCAAACAATGTATGGATATTTGTCGATACGGCGCCATCGCCGTCGCCGGCAAAAAAGTGATCACCTTTCCCGAGCTTTGCCACTCCTGCGGCGGCTGCGCTGTGGTCTGCCCGGAAAAGTGCATTGTGGAAGTGGATCGCAGTATCGGCGTGGTGGAAACCGGCATCCTTGAAACGCTGCCCAACGTCACCTTTGGCCGGGGCCTGCTGGATCTTGGTCAGGTCATGGCACCGCCGGTGATCAAGCAGACCCGGGACCATGAAACCCAAGACGGATTGACCATTATAGACGCCCCGCCCGGCACCTCCTGTCCAGTGATCACCGCCATGAAAGGCACCGATTTTGTGATCATGGTCACAGAACCCACGCCCTTTGGCCTCCATGACCTAACCCTGGCCGTTGAAGCGGTAAAGGTGTTAGGACTGCCCCACGGTCTGATTATCAACCGGGCCGGCATGGGCAATGACGAGGTTAAAAAATATGCCCAAAAAGAGGGGATCCCCATCCTCATGGAAATTCCCTTTGACAAACGCATTGCCATGGCCTATTCCCGGGGCGATCTGCTGGTGGACGCCCTGCCCGAGTACAAAGAGAGGTTCAAGGCCATCTACACAAAAATTAAAGCGCTGGTCGCAAAAGAGAGGGTCGCATCATGAAAGAGCTTGTAATACTCAGTGGTAAAGGCGGTACCGGCAAAACCAGCATGACTTCAGCGTTTGCCGCTCTGGCCCAAAACAATATGCTCTGCGACGCGGATGTGGACGCGGCCGACCTCCACCTGATTATGGATCCGGAATGCGAGGAAACCCATGACTTTGTGGCAGGCAATGAAGCCGTCATCCGGCCGGACGATTGTGTGGGCTGCGGCCTGTGCATGGAATTGTGCCGGTTTGATGCGGTAAAACCTGACAAAGATATATTCAGCATTGACACCATCGACTGTGAAGGCTGCGGGGTGTGCGTGGACCTGTGCCCGGCACAGGCCATCGACTTCCCCGAAAAAACCTGCGGTCAGTGGTTTGCCTCAGATACCCGCTTTGGTAAAATGATCCATGCCCGTCTGGGCATTGCCGAAGAGAACTCCGGCCGCCTGGTGGCCCTGGTCCGGGATGAGGCACGCAAACGGGTGATGGACCAGCACCTTGATCTGCTCATCACCGACGGCCCTCCCGGCATCGGTTGTCCTGTCATCGCCTCCATTGGGCATGCCAATGCCGTATTGATTGTCGCGGAACCGACGGTGTCCGGCATCCATGACATGGAGCGGGTGGCAGACCTGGCGGCCCATTTCAAAATCAACGCCATGGTGTGCGTCAATAAATATGATTTAAACCCCGACCAGGCCCAGGCCATTGAAACCATTGCCAAGGAGAAAAACCTGGAACTGGTTGGAAAAATTCCCTTTGATCCGGCATTTACGGAATCCATGATCCAGGCCCGGTCCATTGTGGAAACCCACCCAGACTCCCCGGCAGGTCAGGCTGTCAGGGAAATCTGGAACAAGGTCATGAACCATCCGGCCATGGAACTGGACCGGATCTGTTAATATACTTCTTTCATAAAAATAAAAAAGGAGCTTTAATTATTATGAAAAACGGAAGAATTGCTGTTCCCTCTAACGGAGAAGGCGGACTTAACGGCACAAGAGCCGGCCACTTTGGCCATTGCGACGTATTCACCCTGGTGGATGTTAAAGATGGAGAGATCGAAAAGGTGACCATCCTGTCCAACCAGGAACATGTTCAAGGCGGCTGCATGGTCCCTGTCAACCTGCTGGCTGAACACAGGGTCAACGCCCTCATCGTGGGCGGCATCGGCATGCGGCCTCTGATGGGGTTCCGTCAGGTGGGCATCGATGTATTCCACGACGACCAGCGCCCTGACATCGAACCTGTGGTCAACGATTTGATTGCGGGTAAACTCCACGAAATCCGTAACGATCAGGTCTGCGGCGGCGGTGGTGGACATTAATCCATAAAGGACAGGATATCAAAAATGAAAATTGCCATTACCTCCCAAGGAACGGACCTGGACGCCCAGGTCGATCCCAGATTTGGTCGGGCCAGCTACATTATCGTGGTCGATACCGATTCCCTTGCGTTCGAAGTCATCGACAACGAAACCAACAAAAATGCCTTTAAAGGGGCGGGGATCCAGGCCGCCTCAAGTGTCTGTGACAAAGGCGTCGCTGCGCTTCTCACGGGTTACTGCGGTCCCAACGCCTTTAAAACCCTGGACGCGGCTGGCGTCAAGGTCGTCAATGACGCCAAGGGCACCATCCGGGACGCCATTGACACCTTTAAATCCGGCAAATTCGAATATGCCGATGCGGCCAACGCCGACGGTCACTGGTAAACTTTGACCGTAACACACCGCTTATTTTTTAGTTTGGAGACGTAACGCTTATGCCCCTTTATGAATTCAAATGCAACGACTGCAAAGAAACCTGTGAAATTCTAATGGTCGCCAGTGACGACGTAGCACAATGCCCCAGTTGCGGCAGTAAAAACCTGGCAAAACTCATGGCCGCCCACGCCAGCATGTCTGGCAGCCCAAAGGCGAGCGTTCCCGGCCCCGGCGACACGGGGTGCTGTGGTGCCGCACCGGGTCAAAAAGAAGGGTGTGCTGGCCCCGGTTCCTGTTGTGGCCGCACCTTTTAAGGGGAGTGCCAATTAAAACAAG
>PDWI01003429.1_pt1 | contig 40978 bp, 34 predicted proteins | sample 1430891 | NCBI WGS metagenome assembly PDWI01 (sample SAMN01162508, study PRJNA174530) | Oral metagenome, whole genome shotgun sequencing project. | biome: Marine environment; feature: Marine mammal; material: Swab sample of the gingival sulcus; isolation source: swab sample of gingival sulcus... | reverse complement strand
TCCCATCAAAAGCCCCAAATTGGGCATATGAAGCTATTAAAAGGAACGTCATCGATGTGCCCTTCGACGGATTTTTAGCCCCGCCTTCGGGATAAAACAAATTGACTAGAATACTCTGCCACAACATTTATATTTTATAATAAAAAACAAAAAAATACTAGAGCAAATTGAAATAGCTCTAGTATTTGTGTTAAGTTATCTTAACATCTAAAAATTATCTATTATTTTAAACTCGCCTTCTCTCATTTTTACGACTTTTATAAGGTATTTTTTTTGCCCCCTAAAAGCCTTATGTTCTTGTTCGACTAAAACACAAACAAGACATTCGTTATCAATTAATTCTGTATCGTACTGCATTTTGTAGCTACTAGAGACATGTTCGCCCTTAGGGAGAAGTTTTGAAACTCTTTCCACAAAATCAGTGTGTTCCATTTCATACTCAACACTTTGTGTTGTTAATAAATAGGCTAGGTCATACCGTCTGATTTCAATATACTTAAAAAACGCCTCGACTAAATCATACGGTTTATCGACCTTACGATATATTATGCTATCATTAAACGAAAACACATTTGAAGTTTCACGTTGCATATAATCAGAAATTGGTCTACCCTCGACATTTATTTTCACTCTCTCAAATTCTTCAAGAGTACAAAATGTATTTACAATAGCATAGACAACAGTATCTTCTTGACCGCTTTTCCAAAGACTTGTTTCTAAAATATCCTTATTGATATTTAAATTGAGCTGTTTATCATTTTTACTAAAGTCTATTAACTCCACCGCATCCTTTAAAGCTGGTATCGCTCTAACATTACGGGGCGATTTTTTTAACTTATTAAAAATAGATGTTATATAATCAGTTCGTCGAACTTTCGTGCTTAAACCTTCTTTTTGAAGTAAGTAATTATCTTTTACAAAATATATATCAGCACTCATCTCTAAAGTTTCGGCATATGGTGAAATTTGAAAATTTGGTGTTTTATACCTTTTTTCAGCAAAATATATAAAACCAGAAACTAATACCACCATAGCTAAAACAAATGCTATTATTAATTTATAAAAATATTTCATATATCACCTACACCTTAGTTCTTGGTAACTTAATATAGAATGTAGTACCAACTCCCACTTCACTTTCCACTCTAATTTTACCAGAGTGCAGTGTAACAACTTCTTTTACAATTGCCAGACCAATTCCCGAACTTTCAAACACCCTAGTTCTCGATTCATCTGCCATATAAAATCTATCAAATATTTTGTTTAAATCTTGTTCGTTAATACCCATGCCAGTATCCGCTACTGAAAACTCAACAAAATCTCTTGTCACAACAGCATCAACATCAATACTGCCACCTTCTCTGGTAAACTTTATCGCATTATTTATTAAATTATCAAAAACTTGAATAATTTTATTCCTATCAATCTTAATAAAACAACTTTCTTTACTATGGAAATTAAGCTCGATATCCTTTTTACCAGCTTGTCCTTTCAGATTATTAACCCTATGCTCAACAATTGAAACAACATTTACCAGCTCAAGATTAAGCGTATATTCACCCTTCTCAAGATATAATAATCCAATCATATTAACAATAATTGCTGTCATATGGTCAAGCTCGCCATTTATATCATTCATAAAATCACGATAAACTTCAATATCATCACAAGGTGATGTTACCAGTGTATCCGACATAATCTTCATAGCCGCTATTGGAGTTTTAAGTTCGTGTGAAACGTTTGAAATAAAATCTTTATTGACGCTTTCAATTTCTTGTTTGGCTGCTAATAATGAATTTACAGTTGATAAAAGTTCTTCGTATTCAATATCAAGCGTTGGCGATATCTCATTACGGTCAATATGTTTATCTTTTCGATTGGAAAATTTCACCATCTTACCTAAAGGTACAAAAACACGACCTAAAAACGAATAAACAAGTAAACAAATTAGCACTATTACAAAAACAGCATAGTAAACAAATAAAGACCTAAACAAATTTAAAAAGGTTTCTTCCCGATCAAAAGAATCGACAATTAAAAAGACAGCCTTTACTTTTGAATCAACAACTATCGGTGTTGATGAGTAAACAACTTTTTTACCATCATCTAAACGATAAATATTAAATTTACTTACCCCAACCAACGAATCTTGCACTTCGCTAACAAATGAAAAATCTTCACTCGAATAGTCATCAAAAGAATCAAAAACAACTTTGCCAGTATTAGAAACTAAAAAGCACCTTGAATTATTTTTGATACTATAAACTTTTGCATTCTTTTTAACCTTCATCAAAAGTGATGAAGACTCTTCTTTCCTATAATAAGACAAAAGCTGCGTGTTAAAGGCAGCTTTGTCTTTATTAAGGGTTGATTCTTTTTGTTGTTTTAGATATTGATAGACTGTTTCTTCAGTTATAATATAAAGAAACAAAAAAACAAATACCAATATAACGACTGTAGCAAATACAGACTTATTTTTTACACTAAAAAAAATCTTGTTCATGATTACTCTTTCTTAAAGAAATATCCAGTTCCCCATTTTGTAACAATGAGTTTTGGTTTAGATGGGTCTTTTTCAATTTTTTCCCTTAGTCTTCTGATATGAACGTCTACTGTCCTGACATCACCAAAATACTCATATCCCCAAATGATTTCGAGAAGTTTCTCTCTTGAATAAATTTCACCTCTGTTCATTGCTAGAAGCAATAACAAATCAAATTCCTTAGCTGTTAGATTAATATCATTACCACCAACATTAACCTTTCTACCTAATGTGTTTAATTGCAACTCATCAACTGTGATAATATTAGTATCACTAGCTGCTGCTGAACCAGGCATATCCATGTCAACATTAACTCTTCTCATAATAGCCCTAATTCTCGCTTTTAATTCAAGAAGGTTGTAAGGTTTTGTCATATAATCGTCAGCACCATATTCCAATCCTAATACCTTAGATGAGTCATCATCTTTAGCAGTTAATATGATGATTGGACACATTGAAAATTCTCTGATTTTTTTACATACTTCCAAGCCATCAATCTTTGGTAGCATAAGATCGAGAATAATCATATCATATTCATTAGTTCTAGCCAAATTATATGCAGTTTCTCCATCAGTAGCAGTATCAATTATGTAATCGTCCTTCTCTAATCCATAAGTCAAACTTTTTAAAAAAGGTTGAGCATCATCTACTACAAGTAATTTTTTTGACATTACATTCCTCTCCTTCTATTTATGTATTTGAAAACTTCAAATAATAAACCAAACAAACCTAACGTAATTTAATACACCATATATATTCATTATACTAAAAAAAACTACAATTTCAAATGTTTTTTTTTTATTTTTTTATCAATACTACTAGAATTTGCTTTTTTGTAATATCTTTTTAAAATAAAATTTATAATATACACACCATATACATTAAAATGCTTCTATACATTAGAACAATTTTGCCACAAAATTCCAATTATTATTTTTTGATATTTTTTGTAAAAATATAATTATTACCTAAATTTTAATTTTCATTATCAAACAGAAAAGCAATATTAACTAGCTAATTATTTATGTAAATTTTATACTTTATATAAAACAAATAATCAAGATTATTGAAATTAAATCCGACACATATCATCATCATTAGTAAAAATAGTAGTGTTAAACTCTACTCTAACTTCATTAACATCAGTAAATTTATAAAAAACACGTGATGCAAATTTTTCTAGTGATGTTTTTATCAATTTTTTATCCTTGATAAATTCATTGCGATAATTATTAGGTATAATTAACAAACTCCATTTATTTTCACTAGCCGAAATAATTTCAAGTACAGCCAAATCAATTTGGGCAAAAAAGTTAGTTCTTGTGCTATTATCTTTTTCACTCAACAGTTCACATAAACTAGGTCTTCTACGTTGTCTAGACATCTCCAATAAGCCAAGTCTAGTAAAACCTTTGACATCAAATCTTTTTTCTTTCAAATAATCTGAAAAAGTATTTAGCTCTTTCATAAATGATTTTTTTAAACTCGGTGTCATCTTTAACATATCAACCATAATTATTCCTGATAGATTTCTTAAACTAAGTTCTTCAATTATCTTAGGTAGTGCCTGCTTATTTGTATCATAGTAATACTTATCATCATTAGCAGAATTAAGTCCATAACCAGCTGAATCAACATCTACCGCAATCAAAGCCTCTGTCTTTTCGATTTTCAGCTCAATTTTATTATCTAGAACTACATTAGTTGCTAACAGCGAATTTATCTTCTTTTTTAATAAACCAGCATTAATTTTTTGTAAATTACTTTGCTCAAAGTTTAAATCAAAATTTCTGTAAAGCAGTTTATCTTTTAGTATTCTTCGTTCACTTGCTTTAATTAAATCAAACCTATGATAAAGTTTATCTAATTCAGCTACAAGTTCATCTACTTGTAAATTAGTAGCACTTGTTCTAACTAAAACACCACAATTATCACCGATAATATCAGTAAACTTTCTAGTAAGTTCTGCTTTAAACTTTTCATCAGTAATTTTATTAGAAAAGACTACTTTAACACTATCGGTAAGTAGTACTAAATTGTCAGAATTTAAAGATATGTCAGCTCTAACTTTAGGAAGTTTATTGCCACGCCCTAATTGCTTGACTTGAAAAATATAATTTTCTCCTAATTTAATTTCATCTCTTATTATTGACTTAGCATCACTCTTAGCTAAAAAAGCCTCGCCATAATTATCAAAACTAACAATGTAAGCATTTTCGCCAACTATTTTTTTGGTCACCCTTCCAAGCAGTATATCTGATATATATATCGATGAATTCTTCTTTATAACCGACAATTTCTTATTACTACTGTCAAAATCACCACTATATAAATGATAAACTCCTGAATAATTAAAACTCATACATTAAAATCCTTTTTCTCTAAATCTTCTCATATAAACATTCATTACAATACTTATAGCAATCATACTGGTAAGTATTGATGAACCACCATAACTAACAAAAGGTAACGTAATACCAGTAATCGGAACTAGCCCCATTGTCATACCAATGTTTTCAAAAATTTGGAAAGCAAACATTGACATAACTCCAATTACAATATTAGTACCAAAACTATCCTTTGTACTAAATGATATCATAATAAATCTAAACATCATATAGAAATAAAGAAAAATCAAGGCAAAACCACCGATAAATCCAAGTTCTTCAACAATTACTGGAAATATGAAATCAGAATAAGTTACGGGTAGATATTTATTGTGACTAAATTCCCCCTGAAAAAGACCATTGCCCGAAAACTTACCTGAACCCATTGTAATCTTTGACATTCTGACGTGACTAGTTATCTCAAGTGTTGAATCATTTTGATGAATAAAAGCATCAATTCGCCGCTTTGCATTCTCACCAAGTCGATTATACATAAACGGACTAGCCGATATTACAGCTATTAAAGTAGCAGATACAATCTTTAGATCAATTCCAGCTACAAAAATCATGCCCGCAAAAATTGATACATAAACCATCAAAGTTCCTAAGTCGTTTTGCAATATTAGTAAGCCAAAAAATGGTAAAACAACCCCAATAGCTTTTAATACTGAAATTATCCCATCAATCTTTCTTTTTTTGCTATCAAAATAGTAAGCTAAAAATATTATAAATCCAATTTTGGCTGGCTCAGACGGCTGTAAGTTTATCCGATTAGTTATCCTTATCCAGCTCCGAGCCCCAAACTTTTCATAGCCAAATCCTGGTATAAATACAAGCATTATCAAGAAAATTGACACTATATAAATAATAACAGCATAACCTTCTAGCTCCTTGTAATTAAAGCCAAAGGAAAGAAGTAATATGATAAGTCCAATAAACAGACCAATCAGCTGAAACTTCACCTCCCTAGTTAGAAATACAGTTCCATAACCTGTAACACTTGATATCATAACTATACCAAAAGTAGACAGACAGACTACAACTAAAAATAACCTTATCTCAAAAAATTTTAAAAAACTTTTCATTATATAAATTTACCCCTTACTCTCCACTTGCTATAATTACTTTGAATATTTCCTCATGTAATCATCAATTATATCTACTACTACACCCAATCCATATCCACCTTTACCACCTTGCGGTATAAGCACTACAACACCAACTTGTGGGTCATCAAAAGGTGCATAACTAACAAACCAAGTAAAGTTATCATAACTTTTTTTATACTTATCTATATCAGCATCAGTAATCTTGTCATTGCTAAGTTCTTTGATAGCTGTTCGCATTGCATTTCCTCTATCCAGAAAAATATTAAAATCATATCTATTAAGTTTAGATTGTAGTTCTTCCAAAGTTGTTGGGTCTTTTTCTGTTTTTATTTTATTATTCAGCTCAGCAATTTCACTTGACCTTTCATACAAAATTTGTTCAGCTTTTTGTTCCACAGCAGCTAGACTATGTTTGGTTATCATCGACAAGTGCTTACGAATATAGTCTTCATCATTGGCAAGTGACAGTCTACCTTCTTTTTGTGCTGTACCAGTTTTAGCAGCAAGTCCATAAGGGAAATTTTTTACCCCTGATGATTCTTGAACAGCAATACCCGCACTTCTCATACCTTTACGTAAATACTTAGTTTTATTTTCCGGATCAATAAACTTAAATGGCTGTCTAATTGGCGGCACGCCTCCTATTGCCTTGACTAATGTTAATTTTTGTAGATAACCACCATTAGCAATAGCCGAAACGTATCTCGCCATTTGGGCTGGCGTATATGCGTGTCCTCCCTGTCCAATAGCTAAATTATATACGTCCGAATAAATAGAACTCATCTTTTTAAGATGCGAATACTTGATAATATCAGTAATTTCATTAATTTTGTTTCTATCTTTCATTTCAAATGTATCTTTTAACACATGATAAAGCTCACCTCTTGAAATCTTCGGATTATCAACCGCAAGCTCTAATATTTCAGCAATTTTTTCGTCCATTAATAATTTATTAGAGAGTATCCTCTCAGAAAAATAATCTTCCGCAATAGTTTCTAAAGCCCGTTTAAGAGCATAAACATTGTATTTTTTCATTCTGTCTGGGTCTGGTACACCAGCAATATATTCAGCAATTTCAATACCAGATTTTTCATCAAAACCAAATTTTCTGGCAGCCTCTATTATTTTTTTAGAGTTCATTTTTATGCCTAGTGGACGCTGGTTAGCAAAATTGTAACCACTACCAATACTATAAAAATAATAGTTACACGAAACTTTAAGTGCCTCAATCAAATCAACCGGACCATGCATTTTTCGTTTTAAGTTCCAAATCCAGCAACCAAACTTACGGCCCTCTTCCGTTTCGATAAAACCTTTTGCATCAACTTTCATATAAGGATTTAACCCCTCTAGAAGTGCTGCAAAACCAGTAGCCATCTTAAATGTAGAACCAGGTTGCACTGGTGTCATTGTAGCTATATTATATAACGGTTTAGGTCCAAGTGGATCATTTTTATTATCAGGTTGAAGTGACTTCCAGTCCTCATAATTGATTCCACCTGTAAATAAATTCAAGTCAAAATCAGGATAACTAGCCATGGCCAGTATTTCACCGTTTTTAACATTAAACATAATTGCTGCACCAGTTCTGGCAAACTTATACGCCCTATCAAATTTGATACTACCAAACTTAGATTTATATGCCGAACCTGCTTGCAAACTATCTAGCAGCTTTTTGATATAAGACCTTAACTTTGACTGCAATTCAGCATCAATAGTAAGTTTTACTGGTTTACCCGGCACAGGAGCTACATCTTTAAAATCTTCATTATAAGCATCATCAAAATTTCTAATTTTTTCACCTTTAGCATCAGCCTCAATCCATGTAAGTCCATTGATACCGTGAAGTTGATTTTCAAAAGCGGCCTCAATACCTGTTTTACCGATTAAATCATTTGGTTTATATCCTTTATCTTCCGTAAATTCTTTTAACTCATTTTCCGTTGAAATATGACCCATATAACCAATTATGTGCGACGCTAAATTTTTCTTAGGATAATATCTATAAGGTCTAACTTCAATGTTAAAGTTTGGAAAATCAACAATCTGTTCCTCAATTAATATCGCTGTTTTTTCTTTTAAATTATTACAAATAACTATTGGCTCATACTTTGAATAAAACTTCTTTTTAAGTTCATAGCGAAGTGCAATCACATAGTAAGCATCTTGATCAGTTATATGTTCAGAAATTTTATATCTTTTACGTAATTTTCGAAATACACCACGTGCATTAAGGTCATCTTTATAATTGTATGACTTCAAAAATTCATGTTTTTCTTTATCAAATTTAAACACCATATTCTTAGTCAAAATTGGTAAATAAATCCCCTTTAAGAAAAGAATTTGTTGCTTATCAAAATCACTTAACTTGCTTGAAATAGCTTCTCTTTTACAAACTAAATCAAATACTTCTCTTGCACTTGTATTGGCTTTAAACCCTTGTCTTTCCAGCCACTTAAATTTTTTTATATCAGATTTATAAAAAAATTCTCCGTTTCGAATAACAATAGGAAGTTCAATGGTCTCTTCACCATTTTCTTTCAAAAGTTTAAATATCGAAATTACATTTTTTTCAAACTTTTCCTTACTATATTTATTTGAACTATAAAGATATTCTAAATAAAGCGCTGTACCATTTCCTGCCAAAACAATGTCATTTCGATCCGAAATAACACCCCTTTGGGCAATTTCTTTCTGTGGTTTTAATCTAATATTAACAGCTTTTTTAGAATATTCTTCACCTTGTATTATTGTAATCTGTGCTAATCTAAACACCATTATCATGAAAAGAAAGGCAAAAAATATTATAATAAATGCCTTTCTATCGTTTAACTTAAAATACATCTAAATCCCCAACACTATAATTAATATCGTTTGCGATATCTTCTACTAATTGCAAATACATATATCGGAACACCAATAATATTATTCAAAATTATTTGAATTAATATAACTTTTATTGACCAAAATAATGGCTTTAAATGTCCAACCGAAAAATAATTCATAAAAGCTAAAAACATAAACAAAAAAACAGTTGAACCAGATATTAGAAGAACTGGCGTTGCAACACTATCCTTAAACAAAGAAGAACCAGTAGTTTTACAGATGAAATACGCAAGCAGCATAAAAGCTAGAATATTCACCCCAAGACCACGTCCAATTAAGATGTCAAGCAAAGCACCCGAAAAAACAGCATACTTTACTGCCGAAACCTCATCTAAAACAAGGGTTGAAACTACAACCATAACTAATGTTAAGTTAGGTACAACACTAGATATATTAAAAATATGTAGCACTGTCATTTGAATAAGCACAACTACAATAGCAAAAATTATCAAATGCCTATTTTTCATTTTGTTTTTCTTCCTTAAATTCTTTAACTGGTGGAATAACCATTACTCTATTAACTTTATTAAAATTAACATATGGTTTTACTTTAATCGTTGGTAAAAGAGTTTTATCGTCATTATTTACATCAACAACAGTTCCGATTATAACACCTCTTGGGTATATACCCACCCCACTTGTCATAATCTTGTCACCGATCATTGCCACAGCTTTCTCATCATAAAAGTAGCCTTCTAAATTCTCGCCACCATTACCTTTAACTATACCATTGAACTTTCTCTTCGAATCTAGTATTTGAAAACTAACCGCCCCCTTACTATCCGAAATAGAAAGAACTTTCGACCAGTCATCACCAGATTCATATACTTGACCAATTAATCCACTACCGTTATAAACCATTGAATTTTTAACGATACCCTTATTTTGACCAACATTTATTACAAACATATTATAAAAATTACTTGGATTTCTGCCAATAACCTCTGCTGTAACACTCTTAGAAAGAGAATTTCTAATCGAATAATTTAATGCTTTTCTAAGTTTTTTTAAATCTTCAAACTCTTCTCTTAACATAGTTTGATGAATCAATTCTTTACGTGTAACCAAAAGTTCTTCTTTTAACATCTTGTTTTCTTTATAGAGTGAAAACAAATCCCTTACTGGTCTAAGCTTTTGTGAAACTGCACTTGTTGACTTGTATAAAACTGTCTGGAAAGGTCTGATAACCTTACCCATAAAACTTTCAGGGGCAGGCATATTTTTCCTACCATCCATTGTGAAACCTGCTATTATAAATAATACTATTACCGATACTACAATCACCCAAGATTTTATTCTAGGACTCTCTTTTCTCATTATCTTCTCGACCTATTCATATTTAAGAATACACTTCTTGCACCCTCATACTGTTCCATTCTTTCCAAAGAAATACCTGTACCATCTGCAACACAATCTAACGGATTTTCTGCAATATAAACTGGTATCTTAGTTTCCTCAGAAATAAGTCGATCCAAGCCACTAAGCAGTGCCCCACCACCTGTTAATACTATACCTCTTTCCATAATATCAGCCGATAATTCAGGTTGAGTTTTTTCAAGTGTAGTTTTTACGCCCTCTATTATTGCAGTAACAGGTTCACTAACTGCATTTCGGACTTCATCTGAACAGACTTTAACTGTGTGTGGTAAACCTGAAACAAGGTCACGACCAATAATATCCATACACATTTCGTCGCCAACTTTAAAAGCTGAACCAATCTGTATTTTTATATTCTCAGCAGTTCTATCACCAATCATAATTCCGTGTTCACGTTTGATAAAGTTGACAATAGCATCATCAATTTTATCGCCACCAATTCTAATTGATCTACTAGTAACGATACCACCTAACGAAATTACAGCAATTTCAGTCGTACCACCACCTATATCAACAACCATGTTACCAGCCGGTTCAGACACATCAAGACCTGCACCAATAGCTGCAGCCATAGGTTCAGCAATAATAAGAGCCTCTCTCGCACCAGCTGATTCTGCCGCATCAATTACCGCTCTTTTTTCAACTTCTGTTACACCTGATGGTACACCAACTACAACCTTTGTGAAAATAAAAGGCGATTTTTGTGGAATAGCTTTTTGTATAAAATATTTAAGCATTTTTTCTGTTATTTCAAAATCAGCAATAACACCATCTCTAAGTGGTCGTATCGCAACAATACTACCTGGCGTCCTACCAATCATTCGCTTGGCTTCTTCACCAACCGCCATAACTTTTTTAGTATTTACATCAATAGCTACAACAGATGGTTCTCTAACCACTATTCCTTTACCCCTAATATTAACTAAGGTGTTTGCAGTTCCCAAGTCAATACCGAGGTATCTTGAAAAAAATCTTCCAAATATCATTTTTTTCTCCTTTATATATCTTTATTTTGTTTCATACTATAATAATCATTATTTGAAACAATTACATGGTCAACGACTTCTATACCGATTGTTTTACCAGCCTTTATAAGTTTTTCTGTTAAAAGTAAATCAGTATCAGATGGCTTAACATGACCAGATGGATGATTGTGACAAACAACCAACCTATGTGCGGATTTCTTTAATGCAAAGGAAAACACTTCACGCGGATTAACTAACGCTTTAGTTTGAGTGCCGACCGATATCACGTCCGTTGCTATAACTTCGAGCTTTGAATTTAAAGCTACGACTAAAAAACATTCTTTGGCACCAAACCGCATGTCATTTTTAACAAAGTTAAATACGTCTCTAGCGTTTCCAAAAACATACTTTTTTTTCTTTTGATATTTATTAAGTCTATCAGCTAATTCAAATGCCGACATCAATGTTGCCGCCTTTTTAGCACCAATTCCCTCATAATTAATTAGCTCTTCCATTTCAGCGTTTCTCAATCCTTTGATACTACCAAAATCAGAAATTAGTTGGCGGCTTAAAGTCAGCACGTCAGTATTTTTAGTACCAGTCTTTAGCAAAATAGAAATCAGTTCAGCCGTTGATAGATTTTCAGCCCCCAGACTAAAAAGCTTTTCAACAGGCATTTCTTCTGTGTGTAAATTACCAATTTTCTTATTCATAATAGCTTATCACTTCACTTAAAATTTTGTTCAATTTACAAACTGGAAGTCCCATCACGTTGTAAAAATCACCGTCAATTTTCTCGATAAATTTAGCGGCAATGCCTTGGATAGCATAACCACCTGCTTTATCATAAGGTTCATCAGAATTTATATAATCTTCAATCTCTTTATCGTTTAAATCTTTAAATTTAACTCTCGTCTTTTCGTAATCTGTAATCTTAAACTTCTCATCTAACGAAACTATTGAAAATCCTGTATATACATCATGATAACTACCACTTAATTTACTAAGCATCGCTTTAGCATCAGCGCGGTCTTTAGGTTTTACTAAAATATCATCTAAATATACTACTGTATCAGCTGAAATAATTATGCCCTCACTTGAACTATCATCAATTTCTTGTAAAGCCTTAATCGCTTTTTGAAATGAAAGCGACATCACACTTGTTTCGACACTAAAATCACTTGTAAGTTTTTCATCAATATTAGGTGCTACAATTTCAAACTCTTCGAAAATATATCTCAACAATTCTTTTCTTCTTGGTGATTTAGATGCTAAATAAACTTTCATAATTCCTCCTATAAGCTACGTTATAGTTTAGCATTTTTCAACAAAAAATTCAATAGAAATGTTCAAAATTAAGATTAAAGAAATACAATTGTATTATTTGGACTACATATAAGCAAAATCAACCACCCTAAACATCAAAAATATTACAAAAATATAATTTAACACGTTCTAAATTTGAGTAAGTTCTTATTTTATTAATAAAAAAACTACCACAAATCGCAGTAGTTTTTTTGTATATTTATTGTATTAATTAAAAACATCTTTAACTTTATCGAAAAGACCTTTTTGTTGCTCAACAACTTCTTCACCCATACTTTCACCAAACTTTTTCAAAAGCTCTTTCTGCTTATCAGTTAAATTTTTTGGTGTTTCTATCACAACTGTGACAAGTTGGTCACCACGACCGCTTGAGTTTAATCTTGGTACACCTTTATCTTTTAATCTGAATGTAGTGTCAGTCTGAGTTCCTTCCTTGATTTTATACTTGACTTTACCATCAATTGTCGGTATGACAAGCTCATCACCAAGTGCTGCTTGAACAAAATTAATTGGCATAGTGCAGTAGATATTGTAACCTTTTCGCTTGAACAATTCATGTTCAGCTACTTTAAAGACTACATTGACATCACCACGAGGTCCACCATTGCTACCTAGATTGCCCTCACCTTTTAAGGCCATCATCTGGTCATTATCAACACCCTTTGGTACATCAATTTCAACGGTTTTCTTTTTGCGAACAATCGCCTTGCCTTTACAAGTTTCACATGCTTTATCAAAACTTTCGCCTTTGCCACGACATAGGTCACAAGTAGTCTCAACGACTTGGTCTCCAAAGATACCACGTTGAACTGTTCGTACTCGACCACTACCTGAACATTTGCTACAAGTTTTGATTTTACTACCTTTAGCTGCCCCCTTACCATCACAAGATGCACAGTTTTCAGTTCTATGGTAGGTTATCTCTTTCTTAGCACCAAAGACAGCCTCGTTGAAAGTTAGATTTAAAACTACTTGAATAGTCTGACCTTTGCGGGGTGCGTTTCGACGTCTTGACGAAAATCCGCCACCACCGAAACCACCACCAAAGAAGCCACCCAAAATGTCTTCAAGGTCGATATCCATACCATTAAATCCACCAAAACCGCCACCCATACCATTAGGGTCAACGCCATCATGACCATATCTGTCATAACGACTTCTTTTTTCAGGGTTTGAAAGTACTTCGTAAGCCTCGTTTATCTCTTTAAACTTGTGCTCTGCCTCTTTATCATCAGGATTTCTATCAGGATGATACTTCATTGCAAGTTTTCTATAAGCCTTTTTCAAAGTGGCATCATCACTAGAGCGGTCAACTCCAAGTACTTCATAAAAATCTTTTTTATTACTCAAAACAACACCACCTCTCCATTAGCATTTTTTCAATAATTGCAAAATTATTAGTCAACAACTTCATAATCTGCATCTACAACATTATCATCGCTATCATCTGATGATTGATTCATATTTGGTGCTTCACCAGCTCCAGCATTTGCTTGATTTTTGCTATAAAGTTTAGCTGCTAGTGGTTGGAAAGCTTCCATTAATTCTTTTTTAGCATTTTCAATTTTTTCTAAATCATCAGTTGTCAACGCTGTTTTTAAAACTTCTAATTTTTCTTTAATTGCATTAGACTCTTGCTCAGTAATTTCGTCTTTTAGCTCGTCTAAATTCTTTTCTATTTCGTAAGAGAATGCTTCACCTTCGTTTTTAACTTCGATTAATTTCTTTCTCTTTTCGTCTTCTTCCTTGAACTTTTCTGCTTCTTCAACCCTCTTTTTAATCTCTTCTTCAGTCATATTTGTTGATGAAGTGATAGTTATATGTTGAGTTTTACCTGTTCCTAAATCTTTAGCAGATACATTTACAATACCATTAGCATCGATATTAAATGTAACTTCGATTTGAGGAATACCACGTCTTGCAGGTGGAATACCGTCAAGTTGGAATCTACCTAGTGTTGTATTATCTGTCGCCATTGAACGCTCACCTTGTAATACGTGAATATCAACAGCTGTTTGGTTATCAGCCGCAGTAGAGAATACCTGACTTTTCTTAGTTGGAATAGTTGTATTTCTCTCGATTAACTTAGTGAATACTGAACCCATTGTCTCAATACCTAATGAAAGTGGTGTAACGTCTAATAATAAAACGTCTTTTACTTCACCAGCAAGTACACCAGCTTGGATAGCCGCACCAACAGCTACACACTCATCAGGGTTAATTCCTTTATGCGGATCTTTTCCAGTAACTTTTTTAACAGCCTCTTGTACAGCTGGTATTCTTGTAGAACCACCAACTAATATAATTTGCTCAAGGTCACTTGCTGTTACTCCAGCATCTTTCATAGCTTTTTCCATTGGTACAATACTTTTCTCAACTAAGTGAGCTGATAAACTTTCAAATTTAGCTCTTGTTAAGTCGATATTTAAGTGCAATGGACCTTCCGCAGTAGCTGTGATAAACGGTAAGTTAATATTAGTTGTATTTACACTTGAAAGCTCTTTTTTAGCTTTTTCAGCAGCCTCTTTAAGTCTTTGGTGACTCATATTATCATTTCTAAGGTCAACACCATGCTCTTTTTGGAATGACTCAGCTAAGAAATCTATAATAACCTTATCGAAATCATCACCACCCAAGTGGTTGTTTCCGTTTGTAGCTAAAACTTCAAATACGCCATCGCCAATCTCTAAAACTGATACGTCAAATGTTCCGCCACCCAAATCGTATACTAAGATTTTTTGTTGACTATCAGTTTTATCAAGTCCGTATGATAAAGCCGCAGCAGTTGGCTCGTTGATAATTCTCTTTACATCAAGTCCTGCAATTCTACCAGCATCTTTAGTTGCTTGTCTTTGAGCATCTGAGAAATAAGCTGGTACAGTAATTACTGCCTCAGTAACTTTCTCGCCAAGATAAGCTTCAGCATCAGCTTTTAACTTACCAAGCACCATTGCTGAAATATCTTGTGGTGAAAGTTTTTTACCGTCAATCTCTACATGATAATCAGTTCCCATTTCTCTCTTTATTGAAACTATTGTTCTATCAGGGTTTGTGATTGCTTGTCTTTTAGCAGTTTCACCTACAAGTCTTTCGCCTGATTTTGCGAAAGCTACGATTGATGGAGTTGTTCTGTTTCCTTCTGCGTTAGCAATAACAACAGGATCTCCACCTTCAAGTACCGAAACACATGAGTTTGTAGTACCTAAATCAATTCCAATTATTTTTCCCATATTATACCTCCATATTATATGTTTTAGACTGTTTTAATTATTCACGCTAACTTTTTCAATTTAATCTTGTTTACAAATTTACGTGAATTAACTTTTATTATGACGATACCTTAACCATTGACGGTCTTAGCACTTTTTCTTTCAATTTATATCCCTTTTGTAGTTCTGCTGTAACATGCTCAGACTCAAATTCATCTGACTCCTCAGTCATTACAGCATGGTGGAAGTTTGGATCAAACTTTTCACCAAATGCCTCGATTTTCTCAAGTCCTTCTTTTTGCAGAACATCCATAAGATTTTTAAATATCATTTCCATTCCTGACAAAAATGCCTCTTTATCAGATTCATCAGCGTGACTAAACGCCCTCTCAAAATCATCAATTATCGGAATCAAACTTGTTATTAAAGCGGCGTTAGCTGACTTATAAATGTCACTCTTTTCTTTTTCTGTACGTCTTTTATAATTTTGAAAATCAGCTGAAAGTCTAATAAACTTTTGCTCTAAAGCCTCTTCCTCTGCATCTTTCTTCTCACTTTGTTCAGACGCATTTTCTTTTTCATTAACTTCTTCAGCTTTAGTTTCTTCATTGGCTGTTTCTTTATTAGTAGATTCGTTTTCAACTATTTCTTCTTCAGAAGTTTTTTTGCTTTCTTTTTCCATTTTTCCTCCATCATAGATTTATACCAGAAAAAATACTTGTCAATATATTGGCAGTATAGTTAACTGCTGAAATCGTTCTATCGTAATCAATTCTTGTAGGACCAATTACTCCAATCCTACCTTCATTTGCACCATTGAACTTATATGGCGAAGCGATAAGCGTGAGTTCTTTTAACTCCTCATATTTATTTTCACTTCCAATTTTTACGATAATATCGTCCTCAGCTTCCCTTAGTACATCAAACAACAAATCCTTATTGGAAATCAAGTCAAAAAATTTCTTCGCTCGTCTCATATCATTAAATTCAGCTATATCAAATATATTGTGTGCCCCACTTACATAAAGCTCAAAATCCTTTACTTCTTTTAGACTATCCCGAAGTAGCGGTAACAAATAATCAATAAGTTCACCAGCATTTTTAAGCTTTAAATCATTTTTAAGAGCATAAATATCTTTAATATTTATTTCTTCAATAGTTGAATTTTTAAACCTCGACAGTAAACCATCTGATATTAAATCAAGTGTAGCTTGCTCACAATCACCTATTGCTAAAGATATATTTTTTACAACTCCTGTATCTGATACCATTATAAGTAAGGTTCTTTGTGAATTAACTTTTATAAGTTTCATATTTTCCAATTTACTCTTCTTAAATAATGGTAAACTTATCACAGTGGTAAGCTTAGTTAAATTAGTAAGCTTGCCCAGCGTATGGGTTATAACATCTTCAAGTTCAATAGTATTGGAAATAAGTAAACTTCTTAGTATATCTCTTTCTTCTTCGCTCAAAACATTTCTGTTATCAAGCAAATCAACATATAGACGATAACCAAAATCCGAAGGTATCCTTCCTGCTGAAGTGTGTGGTTGAAGTAGATAACCCAACTCCTCTAAATCAGCCATTTCATTGCGAATAGTTGCCGAACTAACACCTATATCAGGTTTTTTAGAAATCGTTCTTGAACCAACAGGTTGACCAGTATTTATATAATCATCAATGATTACTTTCAGTATAGATAATTTTCTACTACCTAAATCCACAAGATACCCCCTTCCTTCTTTTTTTGTGTTAGCACTCATTTTTGTCGAGTGCTAATTATATTATAACAGCATTTTTTACTTTGTCAATAGCTTTATAAAAAAAAATTCATTAATAACCAATAAGACACGATTACCAATGAATTTTTTATAAATAACAAGACTGTGCTATTTCTTCCCTTTTTTCTTAATATTTACACCAATCAACATACCAAACAGCATACCTAAACCGACTCCAACCGCAATATCAACCGACTTTACCGTTGTACTCACAGCAGCTCCGACAGCTAAGCCAACACCAATACCTTCACTTATATAATTCTTAGTGCTTGTTTCATTAGTCTTATTTTTACCTAGTTTCAACATATACACAAACAACACCAACACTACAACCGCTGTTAACACAATTTTAAAAATTTTCATAATATTGACCTTTCCTATTAAAATTCATTAGTTATTTTAGCCAAATAGTCATCTGCATCAGACCTCTCTTTAAAAACAACCCACTTTTTACTAGGATATTTTTGCAAAAGTTTTATAATATCTGGTCGACTATTAACAGAGAAATTTTTGATGAAGTCCATAAACTCATCATCAATTTCAGTTTCCACCCAGGGCATATCAATACGTTTTTTGCCAACTCTATTTTGGATACCTGCAACACATAACTCAACATCATAATCAAGAAAAAATATAGTATCAGCACCTTGCACTCTCATTTCAAGCGATGAACCATAATTACCATCAATAATCCAAGTTGGTTCAAGCATAACCTTAGAAATCCTCTCTAACAAAATGGCTAGACTTACACAGGTCTTATCTTTATTCCAATTCATTAAGTCAAGATGATAAAGGGAAATTTGCGTAATTTCACTTATTTTAAGTGCAAAAGTACTTTTGCCACTCCCTGGACAACCTATTACCAAAACTCGTTTCATGTCAAAATCAACCATGTTTTATCCCCTATCTAATATTAATTTATAACTTTATGGTATTACTATACTAATTTCAGTAGTATATCATATTTTATTTTTTTCAACAACTATTTTTTCTACAAAATGTAAAAACTAAACGTATCTAATACTAAAATAATTTTTTTCAAGCACCGCTACTCGGCACTCCAGCTAACTGCTACGCAGTGGATCTTGCGTGCCTGCGAACCCGCTTAGAGTGCTTTAAAAAATTTATTTGACTAAAATTGAGTAAAATAGCACCTTTAAAATACGTTACATACTATTTAAGAATTGCATAATACAAATTTATAATTTTTTTTAATAATATAAACTAACTCAAATTTAAGATTAGTCAATATAATAATCTTGATTGTTTTTTACAAATAATTTAAACAAAATAAAAGTGGCCCTGCCCGAGAATGACAAGACCACTGCATATGTGTTTATACTGGGAGAGTATAACGCATGATGAGATAAATTGAACTTTGAAAGGTAAGTTCATATAAATAATAACACGTTCCCAACATTAAGTCAAGAGTAATTTAATTTTTTTTAATAAAAATGTAACCGAATATACATAAACAGGTCTAAATGTTACTTATTTTTTTCTATATTGTAAATAACTTGTGCGACTTGAGCCCTAGTTATGCAACCTTTAGGTTGAAATTTACCAGACATACCTTTTACAACACCTAATTTTGAAATTTTGTTAACAGATGGCTTTGCCCAATCAGAAATTTTTGCAAAATCCGCAAACGAAGGCTGAGCATGTACTGTTAGTTTGATATTTGCCATAGTGATATATTTTTCCAACATATACGCCATTTCTTCTCTTGAAACAACTTTATTAGGTTGAAACAATTTATCACCATAACCATGATAAAGCTTTTTTTGTTTTGCCCAGTTTGCAAAACTATAATAATAGTCTGTTTTTTTCACATCAGCAAAATTATTTGTCATATACTTGGTTTTGTCAACTTTAAATATATTTCCTAAAACTGTTACAAACTGAGCTTTAGTAATCTTTTGATTAGGCATAAAATGACCTTTACCATCGCCATGAAAATAGCCTTGCTTCATGACATAGCTAACAGCCTTACTCGACCAATGATTAGTAGGTACATCTAAAACTTTTATAATAACTTCCTTATCCTTAGTCTTTACCCGCTTAGCCTTCGCCCAATCAAAAACCAATTTTGCTGGTTGCTCGCCAGCTCCCTTTGTATAGTTGCCATTTTCATCTTCTGATTTTAATCGATCCATTGCATCAACCCATACAGCAATATTAATATTTTTTTCAGCAAGCGTCTTGCGGTTAAATGTAAATTCTAAATTAAAAGGTACTTTTTCCCCCTTTAGTAAATTGTACTCCTTGATAGTAGCAGGTTTACTCTTTGCCTCAACTCGCTTACCATCTTTATCCTTATCATAGATAAATAAATTAGTCAAACCACCTTCAAAGCCCATAAACTTTAATTTACTTGTATAGATATGGTAAACCGCTTCACCACGTCTCACCTCAACCCTAGCTGTTTTCCTAAGCGCCGCATCTCCCATTGATTTCTTCGTCATATCATAATAATTAATCATATTAACAGGCACATCATACGCCCCGTCACTTAGCTTAAACTCATCCGCCCACACAAAAACAGATGATAAAATCATCACTAACACCGTTAGTATCATTAATTTTCTTTTCATAATAGTCTCCAATCTATATTTACATCGTACTCATTTTAGGAAGTACAATCGTCATATCCTTATAACTATCCATTATTAACTCTGTATCATACAAAGCACTAATAACATCATTATTTAACACATCGGACGGCTTACCATTAAACTGTATCTTACCATTTAACAAACCAACAACCTGCTCCGAATAATTTATAGTCTGCATGATGTCATGTAACACCATAACAATAGTTACGCCGAACTGCTTATTGATTGAGCGAATAAGATTTAAAATCTCCACTTGGTACTTAATATCAAGATATGTAGTCGGCTCATCTAACAGTAAAATTTTACTTTTTTGGGCAAGAGCCATCGCCAAAAAAACTCTTTGTCTTTGACCTCCCGACAACTTTCGCACCTCAACATCAGCCACCTTTTGTAAATTGGTAAGCTCTAAAGCTTCTCTAATACACTGCTTATCAAAACTTGTAAATCTTTGCAAAGGTTTAAGATATGCCAAACGCCCATACGATACTAAATTCTTTACCGTCACATCACCAAACAAACGATTTTGCTGATATACTATCCCTACTTCTCGAGCATACTCTTTACTACTATAACTTTGAATATTTTTAGAATATAAAGTTATTTCACCCGACTTACATTTTAAATTTCGAGCAAGTAAATTAAGTAAAGTTGTTTTGCCTGAACCGTTTGCTCCCATAATCGTTGTGATACTTCCTTTTTTAATTTTTAAATTAATATTTTCAAGCACCACCTTATCAGCATAAGCAAAAGATAAATTGTTAATTTCCATACTCTTTACCCCCTACTCGTAAAAGTACAATAAAGAACATTCCACCAACTATCGACATTATCACACCCGCTGACACCTCATAGGGATAGGCAATCAATCTACCTAAAGTATCCGATAGCAATAACAAGAAAGCACCAAGTAAAGCCGAAAAAGGTATTAAGTATTTATGCTCACCCGTTACCAAAAGTCGTCCAATATGTGGCACCAGTAAACCTACAAAAGCTATCACGCCAACTACTGCCGTTGTCACCGAAGCCAACACCACAGCAATTAAAGCCACTATAAAACGGGCTTTACTTACATTGATACCAACTGATGTAGCTAACTTATCTTCAATAGTAAGGACGTTGCAAAGCCTTGCTGTAAAAATTGATACTAGCAGAAACACTCCAAGATATACCACTAACAACTGAACATCACTCCACGTCTTTTGAGCAACATTTCCCTCGATAATCGCCTGTGTCTTAGTTAAATTTCCACCGCTGAGTGCTTTTAAGCCTTTTGCTATACCAATAAAAATAATATTAAGCGATACCCCTACTAAAATAAGACGGACTGGCCTAACACCACCATCCCAAGCTAGTAAATATAATAGCAAATATGCAAATAACCCGCCAAACACACTAAACAATGGCGATAAAAAGTAATAACTAGGAAAGATCATAACTATTATCAATGTGAAAAGTGATGCCGACGATGATATACCAATTATTCCAGGGTCGGTCATTGGATTTTTCATCACCGCTTGAAGTAATACCCCCGATACAGCCAAAGCACTTCCCCCTAACAAAGCTACTATTATTCTAGGAAACCTTAGATTATAAATTACAGCTACCGTCGGGTCGTACTCAACAAATAAGCCCTTAAATAATGTACCAACATTAACCTTTATACTGCCAGTAATAGCTGAAAACAGTACCAACAATATCAATAAACTTATTAAAATCACAAAGCTTAACATTATACGAGTAGTTTTACTCATCTTCATATAGTACCTCTTTTAAATCAGATAACGCCTCTTTATAATTGAATTTGGCAGACATTCCAAACTTATCATAATCTAAATCATACACCTTACCATTTTTAACGCAGTCAAAGTTTTTCCAAATATCATTAGTCCTAAATTCCTTTTTAAACATAGCAGTAACTTCATCTGGTAAAGCATGCGCTGTCCTTAAAATAACATCTGGCTTTTTCTTAAACATATCCTCTGTATTGATATTTAAAAATTGCTGTCCAGTTCCAGCATATACGTTTTCAGCACCTGCCAACTGCACCAGCGAACCAACATAAGAATTTTCAGTTGCAATAATATACGAACCAGGTAAACCCATTAGTATCAAGACACGTTTGTTTTTAAGTGTCTTGCCTTGCATACTTTGCTGGTACTGTTGCATAAAATCATTATAATCTGCGATTAAAATATCCGCCTCTTTTTCCTTACCTAGTAACTTCCCCAAATCTCCAATCGACTTATACATACCTTCGATATTATTTAAATTTAAAAATCCATAGTTTAACTTGGCATTTTGATACTTAGGAAGTAAGTCCGAAATTAAACTAACTGGACCAAATACATAATCAGCATCAAGGCTTTTGATAATTTCCACATCTGGCGTCATTGGCATGCCAACTTTAGTAAGGTTTACATACCTTTTAGGTGGCTTTGTTAAATTAGAATTAGGTATCCCTACCAAATCAACATCAAGTTTTTCCATAATCTCCACTGTCGCCATGCTGGTAGCTACTATTCTAAGCTTTGATTTTGCTTGAGGAACTGCTGTATCTTCAATTGTTTGATTGACACAAGAAGTTGATAGTAACGAAATTATCACTAACAATAGTAAAACTTTAACCCTTTTCATATAGCTCCACCTTTCTCAGCTCGTTAACGCTTTTTAGCTTTTTCAAAACGACATATAATACAAAAGGTGTTACTAGCATAATTACTGCCAGTACAGTTAATACAGTCATAACAACATTTATAATTAACAAGCTAGTATAGATACTGGTTTTATTAGTTTTGCCCTTATCATTTTTAGCAGTAGGCACTTTTTCTTTGCCATAAATTTTAATAATTTCAGGCGAATTTTTGGTAAGTAGTCCATGACTATAACCTAAATCGCCCGCAGTAATTAGATTGTTGACAGCATTGATTGTCACCTTTTCACCAGCACCACTAATTTCCTTTGAGCTAAGTAGATTTTTCATCTTACCATTTTGACCTAGTGGCACAAAATCAGTATTGCCAACTACAAAATCGGAAAAATCCATATAAAACACTACCGCCCGTCCCATCGGTACTACAAAAAATGATGACCTTACCACAGCATCTTTTGCTGGTACTTTAAAACGATAATCCTTCGTCGTAGCTGTTGAATTAACAATTTCATAATCAACATAACTGAAATCTTGTTGATTTCTATTCTGCACCGAAAAACTAACATCTTTAATATTATCTGCTAAGTTATATCGGACACAAGCATAAATTTGACCATCTACTTCTTCAAATAACGCATTTTCATGGAGGACACTTTCACACATACCTTGACCAATTCCATAATTGTTTCCTGCATCTTCGATTACACCTGTAACTGGGTGCTTATAATAAGCGTGAGCTGTGGCTATCTCTGTCTGGTCGGCATATACAGAAAGCGTAGATAAAAACACAAAGATAATCATTAATACAATTTTTTTCATTTTGTCACCTACTTGCTTTCTTTACTTCGTAATTTTGACTGCAAAACTTCTGCATAATGTAGTTCATCGCTAAGTTTACCATACAATTTAACCGTTAAAAAACTACCTAGCATTATTATAAGAACAAGTACCAGTCCAATAATTATAACAACTGTACGATTTATCATCTCGCTACTACTTGTCTCGGCACCAGTCATTGTTAACTGACTATTGTTAGATTGTGGTGTAGTCTGACCATCAATCTTGACCACAGCACTTTGCTTATTTTGATAAACTACGGCAAACTTGCCTAATTTTGCACTTTTAATCATTATCTTATTGCCAAGCTTTGTAAATTTAAGCTCCTGCTTTGAACTACCAAGTTGGACAACTTTTGCAACTTCATTTTTAGAGCTAAGCGGTAGATATATTTCAACCGATTTTTTGGGCTGGTAAGACTCTCTAAGCGAATTAATAGGTGGTTTAACATCATATGGTATTTTTTCCATATTAGCTAAAGCGGTCAATTCATAAACATCAAGCATTGCCAATTTACCAAATGATTTCTTAATATCAGCTAACTTTTCGCCATGTACTAAATTAGCATAAAAAGTATAGTCATCAGCAAAGGTCTCTGGCGCTAGTTTGATACTAACCCCCTTATCGCTCTTTACAGTAGAAACACTACTATCATACGCTCTTTTTTTACGACCAGTTTCAGCTTTCAAAATAAGCGTTGCCTGCTGTTTGGAAATTTCTTTTATTTTAGCAAAGTCAAATTTAAACCTTGCTTTGATCGGGTCATCCCCCATTGGTTCAACTTTGGGGTCAACCATAACATTTAGAAACTGCGTCTTTTTATTTAACGGCATTGTAAATACTTCAGGTCGTAATTCATCAAAACCTTTAACTTTCATTGCAAATGAGTGGGGCTTAGCTTTAATATACTCCTTGCCATTATCATAGTATAAGTTGATGAGTGAAGCGGTTATAGTTGACACTGTCATCTGTTTAGAACCAACATAAAGCGTCATCTTACCATTTTCTAACTTTATATTAGCAGTATCCAACATAGCATTATTTCCCATTGAAGCTCTGTCTTCGACTGCATGCCACAAGTTTATCGGTACGCTATAATATTTAACTTTGCCATTTGTACTTTTAGCTTTATCTAATAAATCTGGCTGAAGTGAACCTTGCTTTTCAACTTGCTTCTGTTTACTTTCAGACTGCTCGATAACTTTACTTGATTTTTTGAGATTAGCTTGCAAAGTCTCAGGATAAGTTATTTTTATTCTTGCTGGTTGCTCGCCAACGCCAAGTTCGCCCATCACTGGCACATAAACCACACAGTTTACAATATCACTGGTTAAATCCAACGGCACTTCGAGTAACTTAGGATACATTTTTCCTTTCATTCTTTCATCTATACCATTAACAGCATCATTATATCCATCTACTTCATCATAAGTTTCCAGCACCTTAGCGAGTTTGTTATTGACATATAACTCTCCTAAATAACCCCTAAAACCACGGGCTTTAAGCGGAACAAATGTCACTCGTAGTTTTGCCTTACCATTTTTCACTAGCACAACTCCATCCGCTAACATAGCATCATTTCCCATAGAGTAATCGTCTTCATATGCTTTCATCAGACAAACTTTGACATTATACTGTCCATCTTTGACATCTGCAACGACGATTAGGCTAGTCAACATTAACATAGCAATAACTATATAAGTTATTCTTTTCATCACGTCTCCAATCTATATTAAACCTAAATTATTCACAATAAAACGGACTAATATTTAAAATTTAATTATTAGTTTTATCGTGAAAATAGGTAGTTTACAATTAATAATTCAGTTTTAAATATTTAAAAATTACTGTCGCTAGTTCAGCTCTTGTTGCCCCGCCTTGCGGAGTTAATTTTTTAGCATCATAACCTGTAATGATACCTTTTTCAACCGCCCATAGCATCGGCTGTTTTGCCCAACTACTTACCTGATTAAAATCATCAAACTCTAAGTCTGTTGCCGAAACTTTTGGACTACCCGCAAAACGATATAGCATCGTTACCAGTTCTTCTCTAGTCAAATTTTTGCTAGGATTTGTACCATCAGAGATGGCATTATTTTGCGACCAACTCATAGCCTTATGATACCAAGCTTGTTCTTTATCATCGTCACTACTGTTCTGACTTTCTTGACCCGACATACGATATAAAACTGTAAAAAGCATCGCCCTTGTAGTTTTGGCTGTTGGTGCAAAACTTGTCTGACTTACCCCTTTTAACAAGCCATATTTTACAACTTCATGAACTGCTTGTTTTGCCCAATGCTCACTCAAATCACCAAAAGCATCAACTATTTGCTTTGCTTTATCAGCTGACATAACTGCTTTAATTTTTACTGAGCTTAAATCTTTTGGTGTTTTTCCATCTTTAATCACCACTTTTTTATCAGTTGTACTTTCCGTAGTCGGCACAATCTCATCAATTTCATACAAAACACTTGATTTATCGGCTGGACTAAGCGTATCCCAATACAAAGTTGGCTTGCATTTTTGTGTTCCTAACCCCGCAGTTATCGACTCCATAACTGGTACAAATACTTCTACTACAATTTCTTGCTCTGCTGTCGTTGGTCTAGGTAATTTCAATTTAAACGTCTTAGGATAAGCAAGTGTGCTTAGCTGTTTTTCACTAGCATTGTATTTGCTTTTATAATAATTTTTAAACACTTCAAAAAAATCGTCCCTATCGGTATAATGATTTAACACCGAAACACTTGAACCATTATACTTCATATCGCCAAGATAACCACTAAAACTTTTCCCAGAAAAAGTTCTGGAAATTGCTTGCATCTCAAACTGTAAATAATAATTGGAATTTTGAACAATGATGTGTGCAGGCTTGACAAAAGCATCATCAGCCATTGACAATTTACTATCATCATTATAATTTTTAACTTTTAAGTCGACACTATAAACCCCATCTTGAAGATTTTTAAAATCATTGCCACTAGGGATAATTTTATCGGTCTTACCGCCATTTCCTGTATCAGCATTTGCATTATCATCAGGCTTATTCGTGTCATTTTCAGGATTACTATTAGTTACATCATCTCCATAAACATTATCTTCATCATTTAACTTGACAATACTATCCCAATAAATAGTTGGTTTACATCTCTGACTACCTTTTCCAGGATTTTTACTTAAACTTTCCATCACAGGTACAAACACTTCGACAACTGTTTCTTGAACTATATCCTTTGGTTTTGCAATAGGATATCGCAAATACTTTGGATAGTTAAATTTTTTATCATCAGTCAACTGATAAGTTTTCTTTAAGTAGTCCACTAGAATATCATATAATTCTTTATTTTTCCTATCTGTATAATAGTCTAAAATCTGTACCCTTTTGTAGCTTTTGCCAGCTTGGTACTTCATATCGCCAAGATAACCTTTTAGTGGCTCACTACCAAATTTCATTTCAAGCGGTTTCATGCCAAACTGCAAATAATACTTGCCGTCTTTTACTAAAATATTGGCTGGTTTGATAACTGCACCATCAGCCATCGACATACTTCTTGAAACGCCACCCTCCATGTCGGGCTGACCATAAGATAGATGCCTAACATCAATATCAACACTATAAAATCCGTCCGCTAAATTTTTATAGTCAATTTTAGTATTTTTTTCCGCACTATTCAAAAACTCTTTGATTGCTAAGTTTAATTGATGTTCAGCATTTACATAAACCTGAGCTGAAGTATCATTTGCTATCACTTCTTCCGCTAGCTTAATCTGTCTCAACAAATCAGCATAATTTTTAGATTGCTTATTACCTTGCTTAATTTTTTTAGCATTATTAACACAAAATTGTAGGTTACTTTTAGCTTTTTCAACATATTTCGCTTCAGTAGCATCATCTTTGTCTGTTTCATTATCAGCTACAGCTTCTTGATACTTCAAAATCGCCTGATTCAAATCATATAGAAGATATGTATAAATAGCTGTTTCTTTTAATAAGCTATCATCGGTATCTTCTATTATCTGCTCTGTTTTTCTGATAGCAGCTTGTAGTTCTTGATATGCTAGCGAATTTCCATCTTTAACCTTGATTTGTTTGGCATCCTCAATTCTACTGAGTAAATTTTCAAGTGCCATATCCCACAAATTATCATAATCAACATTCTCTTCGCCAGTATCTTCGCCAGTATCTTCGCCAGTATCTTCACCACTTTGCTCGGATAAACTGGTAGCGATATTAAATACCTTTGTTTGACTTGACTTAGTATAGTCATCATTGTAACCCTTAACCTTAAGCACAAGATTTTGCGAATCTTCAGCAAATTCTTTAATTTCGTCTTGGTCAAAATAAATCAAATAAGCAAACTTAGGCAAGTTAACATCACTACTTTCCGCAATACTTATAATCGCCAATTCAGAGTCCTCATTAGGCTCACTTCCATCTAAAGTATAAGTTATCTTACTAAGGTCATTATATAAAAAATGACTAAATTCAAAATACAAACTTAACTCAATTTCACCATTCTCGTCTTTTTGGAGCTTACCGTCAACACCACAAGGCGTAAAAAATCCTTGATTTGTCTCAAAATCTAAATCAGACTTAGATGAGGCTCGGTCAATTTTCAGTAAATCAACATTCTCCTGAACAGACGCAATATATTTTAAATAAACGGGCTTTTCAAGCTTTTGATTTAAAGTATCTAAAATTTCCTTATCCGTTACTTCATCATAAGTAATGAGTAATCTAAAATCAACTTCTTCTTCATCATAATCGACTGCCGTACCAAGCAAATAAATGTCATCATTATTTTTAAATTTGATATCAGCTGTATATTGCTTAACAACGTATTCTTCTTGATCAAAATCAAGATCTTTAACCAAAATCGGCTTTACCTTTTGCACGTTATCCGCAATCTTGCCCGTGAAATAATTGAAATCCTTAATAAAATCACTATCATATGATGAATCAAACGGCATAACATAAGATAAAGTTAGCACCTTATCTTGACCATTTTCAGAAAGAATAGCATACTCATCAAATAAATCTTGAACACCAGTGTTTTTACCAAATTCATTAAATTTCAATTTAACCCATTTTTTAACACTTTTAGCCTGCTTTTCTTCCTTGTTCAAATCTTTACTTACCACTTTACTAACTTGCGGTTTTTCAAGCTTTGAATTTATCGCGTCTTCATTTTTCAAGTTTTTCGCCTTAGATACAACAGTATCAGCAAAACTAATTGAAAAAGAAGGTATCATTAAATTTAAAACTAGTGTGAAAACTAGAATTAATGTTAACTTGTTTCTCATATATATATATGTCCTTTCTTTGTACACAACCAATATATAAACTTCCTTACGGAAAATAATAACAATATGTCTAATTGAAAATATATATCAAACACATATTCAACCAATATGTTATCAGTATTTATCATATATGTAAAGTTGTATTTTCGTAACAAAGAAAACGTAGCAACAAAAATTATACAGCACCTAAAACATAAACATATTTTTAACCCAGCTAGTAGATAAACTATGTTATCTATACAAGAACAGGTAAATTTTATTTGTATATTTGTGCAGTTTTTTAAGAAGACAACTTTATATTTATATATATGCTACGAATATTGTTTTTATAAACCAAAACTATAATACTTATAACAGAACATAATGTATACATATAAAAAGTCAAAGATTATTTTGTAGAATATGTAGTGACTTTTACCCTATTTACTGTTTAGGACTGTAAAAGAATAAATTTTAATGATATAATCATAAATGTTTGTTATTAAAAAAATTAGATAGGAGGAAAAATGGAAATTTGGGATTTGTATGATAAAAATCATAATAAATTAAATATGACTATTAAAAAAGGGGATGTGATACCCAAAGATACATATAGACTAGTAGCAAGTATTTGCATATTCAATGAAAATGGCGAAATGCTTATTTCACAAAGACAAAATAACGATAGAGTTTTTTCTGGTTATTACGAACTTACCGTTAGTGGTGGAGCCATACATGACGAAACCAGTGAAATGGCAATTAAAAGAGAAGCTATTGAAGAATTAGGACTCGATATTTCAAATGAAAATTTACGACCTGCCTTAACAGTTCATTTTGAAAAAGGGTTTAATGATATTTTTATATTACACAAAAATGTTGATATAACTAGTCTTGAGTTAGGGATAGATGAAGTTCAAAACGTGAAGTGGGCAAGTAAAGAAGAAATAATTGATATGTTGAAAAATAATCAATTTTTACCTTATTATGAAAGTTCTATACAGTTAATTTTCGATATGAAAGATAGTGGAGATATCAGAAGTCGAAATAAATAAAGATTAGTATTAATTGTACTAATCTCATAATTTTGATAAATAAAATAACAGCAAAAGCTATAACTAATTATAGCTTTTTCAAACACTACTATTTATATTTTCTTTTAAGTAAATTTTTTTGAAGCATAAAAAAAAGTAAAAATATAATCACCCCAAATAATACCATACTTAACCATTCGTTTATGGTGTAGCTTATTTTAGGATAATGATTCATGGCTGTTGTTAAACTACTTGTTGCAAATATATAACGCAGTAGTAGAATTTTATTTTGACTAGATGCCACGAGGGAAAAGATAGATAAAACTAAAGAAATACCAACCGGTAAAACAAATGAATTTATTTTGATGGATATATATGATTGAACAGAGATAAGTGACAAAATAAACAAAGTAAGTATCATCAAATAAAAGAATAATTTTATCGGAAATACTGAAGTAAAAGCAAAGAAACTACCACTTATAAAATAAAGTATAAAAAAATAGAGCTGACAAATAAAAGTAATTATAAATGAAACTATAATTTTTGCTAGCAATATTCGTTTATTATTTATGGGTGCTGTTAGTAAAACTTTAAAATTAGCATTTTTATGTTCTGCTTGCCATATAAAAGATACAATTATGCCAACGAGAACAGGTAAAAATATTAATCCATATATCATATAAACTTGAGTCCATAAACTTATCCATTCATTTTTTAAAACAGCAGTATTCATATAATAATTTATGCTACCAAATATCACGCCGAGTAGTGGTACAATCAGTAATGCTAAGAAAAAACTTGCTTTTTTTAATTTTAGTAGCTCATTTTTTAATAAATTAATCATATTGCCTCCTTAGAAATAATTTCTTGCCTAATATATATAGTATAGTAAATAAAATAACACTTATACTTGCTGGTAATAATGAAATATTTATAAGTTTAAGACTAAAAATACCACTTTCATCTCGTATATATGTTACAGAGCTTATCACCGAATACCAAGAATATGGTATTACAGGAAATTTCATAAAAAATAAAGAGATAAACCCTAATAATGAGCCAAGTAGTGCAAGTGCTAGGTTAAATAAGTGGCTCCCCTTAATAATTGCTATGTTGTAATGTATTATGATAATAAAGTAGGATATTAAGATAAAAGATAAAAACATAGTAGATAGTTTTAAAGTCATTGAAAAACAGGGATAATTAAGCAGTTTTAACTCCCCTATTATACATAACCATAAAAAAATTGAATAAGTAGTGAAACTTTTTAATATATGGAATAATTTAATATCATATATTTTATTAAGGCTAATGCCTGAACTAATAATAACTTTAAGCATATTACCTTGTTCTTCTAATTCAACAGACTTACTTGTAATTATTGCGATCAGCAAGGGTAAAAATAATACTTGTAAAAATAAAAATGAATGTAAACTACTATATAACATAATACTATTATCTGTAATTGTAGTTTTTGTTCTAAATATATTTACACTGATTATGAAAAGCTTAATAATACCAAATAAAAAGTATATAAGTTTGGTCTTAGTATGTTTATATTTAAGTTTTTCGATTCTTCTATAGCTAAGTTTTCTCATTATAAACTCCCCTTTCCAGTCAGTTCTATAAACAAATCTTCTAAGGATTTTGATTTATCATAGACTCTATATACTTCGATATTTTTACTGTATAGATTTTTGATAATATTTGAAACTTCCCTGTTACTAACACTTTTGATTGAAATATAATCGTTTGTAAGTTTAGGTAGATAAGCGTCTAAAACAGTTAAGGCTTTCTCGTTATGAGAAGTTTCGAAAGCTATTTCTAAGCCAAATCTATTTTTGAAATTGGTCGTTGTTCCTTGATAGAGTAACTTACCTTTGTTGATAATACCTATATGGTCAACAATTTTTTCTAATTCTCCTAATATATGTGATGAAATCATTATCGCAATACCTTTACTCTGAGCAAGATTTAAAATTAAATTTCGAATATCTTTTATTCCTTGTGGGTCAAGTCCATTAGTTGGTTCATCAAGAATTATAAAAGGTGGCAATCCTGCTAAACTCATCGCTAAGCCTAATCGCTGTTTCATACCAAGACTATATTTATCCACTTTTTTATTTAACTGCCCCGATAGTCCTACATATTCTATGGCTTTTGCTATATCGCTATCTGTTAAACCTTTTAAGTTTTGAATAATTTTCATATTTTCAGCACCAGTTAGATTACCATAATATGATGGACCTTCAATAAAGACACCCATATTTCCTAGTAAACTGGTCTTGGTTTTTTCATTTAAACTTTTGCCAAATAATTCTACATTACCACTATCAGCCTTTGTTAATGAAGATATAATTTTCATAAGTGTTGATTTTCCAGCACCATTTGGTCCGATAAGACCATAAACTTCGCCCTGCTTGATACTTATGGTATCTAAATCTAAAACCATATTATTTTTATAAGTTTTTTTGATACCTGTTATTTTTAAAATTTCTCTATTCTGCATAACGCCCTCCTTGATATATATTATATATCAACAACCTTAAGTTAACTTTGTCATAACCTTAAATTAACCTTAATTTTCGGAAATCAATATACTATTTTCAATAGTTAAATGTTATAATCTAATAAAGTTTATAAATAAATTACAATAAGGAGTAGACAATGTATCTAAATGAAAGAAATATTTTAATTGTAGATGATGACAAAGAAATTTTAAATATTGTAAAAACAACACTACATAAAGAAAACTTTATCAATATATTTACTGCAAATTCTTGTCAAAGTGCCTATGAAATTCTATATGAAAAAGACATACATTTTCTAATCTTAGATATTATGTTACCTGATGGCAGTGGCTATGATATATTAAAACATGTAAGAAAAGATAAAAATATTCCAACTCTTTTTTTATCTGCACTTAGCGATATGGATAGTAAATATAGAGGGTTCATAGTTGGTGCAGATGATTATATTACAAAACCTTTTATGGCAAAAGAGCTAATTTATAGAACCTTGGCAATACTCGGCAGAACATATCCAGACTATTCAAAAGAAGTAATTTTAAAAGGCGTTAAGATTGATTTTGCAAAAGCTATTATCTATAAAAATGGTGATGAAATCACACTTACTGCAAAAGAATTTAGCATTTTAGAAGTTTTATATGAAAATAAAAATAAGGTAGTTTCATCAGATAATATACTTGCTAGAGTTTGGGGTGAAAATTCTTATGGCTATGCTAATACACTTATGGCACATATTAGAAAAATAAGAGAAAAGATAGAGATAAATCCGTCCAGTCCTAAAAATATTATTACTGTAAAAGGACTTGGCTATAAAATGGTGGTAGATGATGAAAGGTAGATTTTTATTAAAGCAATTTTTGTTTTTTGTATTAGCGATATTTATGCTTATAATTTTGTCGGTAGCATTATTTATAGCTATAAATTTTAATGTTATAAATAACGCTAAAACAGATAAGTATCCTGTTGAAATATATAATGAAATAACAAAAAATAATAATATTACTCAAAATGCTAAAAATATGATGAATGATAATAATATATGGCTTATTATTATTGATGAAAAGGGCGATGTTATAAATTCATATAAAAAACCTAACGAAATACCTAAGCACTTTGAAATAAGTGATGTTGCTAAATTTACAAGATGGTATTTACAGGACTATCCAGTATTTACCTATACCTATAATAAATCCTTAGTTGTTATTGCCTATCCAAAAGATTACTATGCCAAAATACCTTCTAATTACTTTAAACCAAGTTTAAGTTTTCATGTGATTAAAAGTATCGGTCTTATTATCGCAGTAAATTTAGTTTTACTTTTTGCCTTATATTTTTATTCTAAGAAAAAAATATTAAAAGAAATAAAACCTATAAGAAAAGCTATAAAAAATTTATCGAAGGGAGAAACTATCAAAGAAAAAAATTGTAATAATTTATCTGAAATATTAGATGAACTTATCAAGGCATCTGACATAATAGAAGAAAAAAATCTTAGTAAAAATAAGTGGCTTAGAGGCGTTACTCACGATATTAGAACTCCACTTACTGTTATAATGGCATATTCAGAAGAACTAACTGAAAACATTAATGATAAAAATAGCAAATATAAAATTGAAACCATTAAAGCTAAAGCTGAACTTATCAATAAAATACTTGGAAGTTTAAATACAATGTATCTACTAGAAGATACAACCGATTTAAAAAGTGAAAAAATTAGTTTAAATAAACTTATAAAAAATATTGCCATAGACTATATAAATACCTATGATATAAACATTAATATTATTTTGCCAGAAAAAGAAGTTTTCATTTGGGCTAAAGAAGTGTTAATAGAACGACTAATAAGAAATATAATTGACAATTCTATTAAACATAATGATGAATATATAAAGATAGATATATTCTTAGATGAGCAGTCGCTTATAATAAATGATAATGGTAAAATTACACCAAAAGAAGTCTTGAAATTAAATTCAATTACTGATACATACAATACTAAAGAAAATGGTCACGGCATTTTAATAGTAAAAAAAATAGCTAGTATATACTGTATAGATGTTAAATTTGAATACAATAATGGACTTAGAACAAAAATGAAGTTAAAGCAAATATAAATAGCTCGGAAGTTCAAAGGGTGATTAAAATCACACTGTTTTTAATCACCCAAAACATAACAAAATTTTTAAACAACTGAAAACCAAAAAATAATTGCAATTGCTACTACTCTTTAAGAATTTTATTAGAAATTTTAAGTGTTATAAGTATATATATTGCAAAAAACATTAATATTCCTACAAATACAACACTATTTCTTTCAATAGTAACATTCATAAAATTCTCGAAATAACTAAAAACTTTTTTACCAATTATTAAACTTGCTGGTAGAGCAGTCAAACAAGGTGTTAGAAAATATAACATACATATTTTTTTCATAATAGTTTTTACTTGTTTTTCCTTATAGCCCAAGCTAATTAAGATAGGCTTTTCATTTTTAAAATCAGCTGATTCAGTAATCATTTGAATAGACAAAATACACAAAGCAATAAATGTAAATATTAACCCTAAAAGGGATGCTAAAAAAACAAAAACCCCCATCGTACCATAATATATCCCTTCCATCAAGTCTCTGGTCTGATATCCATAATTAAAGTGTAATCCTTTTTCATCTTGATACATATTCTCATAACACCAATCATTGAATAACTTACTTTGTTCATTTTCATTTACACCATCTTTATATATAGCGTTTACTACACTATCGGTTATTTTTAAACTGCTTGCCACAGCATCAGGTACCACTAATGTACCCTTATCATTATTTCCAACGGAAGTCATGAATAAAATTTCTTCAGAAATATACTTATTAGTATTCTTTAAAGTTGTACCATTAATATCAATATTGATCTCTCTTTCTAAAAAATCTTCAATCAAGTTAAATGTTCCTTTATAGTTACAATTTATAAAAAACTCATCCCTACATAAATTTATAGAATTTTTATTTTGAAGCTCCATTAGTTTATTGAAAGCACTGATAGATATTATGGGTACATTCATATCAAATATCCTTTTATCTACATGCCACAGATCAGATTTATTAATAACTACATCTGAATATTTAAAATTTGATTCTAAGAAATTAAATTTAACATATTTTTTACTAATATCATCAATATTTATACTATGACTTTCCAATGATTTCTCAATAGGCAACAGTTCTTCTTTCTCTTTATTTTCTAACTTAATTAACGAAACATTATAAGGCGAGAACTTCTTAGCTTCTTTTCTTAACGTTATATACGAATTAAAACCAACATACATAACTGAAAACGACAACATTAAAAATAAAGATAATACACTTATCGTTATAATATTACTTTTTGACTTTGATGAATACCTTGCAAATACAATTGAATTACTTTTTTTATAATAAAAGCTACTTTTTTTACACAATTTTAAGACTAATTCAGAAATTGTACTATAAAAGAAAAAAGTAGCTAACAAAGCCAATATTACTATCAGAGGAGAATATTTAAGTGTTACTTTTATACTAGATTCTTTTCCTATAAAAAATGCTATACCTAAAAATATAATAATTGATATCAAAAATTTGATAAGCTGAATTTTAAACGAATACTCTTTAGAATCTTCGTTTTTTGCATCACTAATAAGTAAAGCAATAATATTTTCCTTATTTATTTTTTTATAAACAATTATACTTGTAATACCAAAAGCAATTATCGAACACACCAAAGTTATAACAACAGCTTTAGTATTTAGATTTAAATAACCTACATCTGAAGCACCAAAAAAAACAGAATATACCTTTGATACAAAAATCGATAAAACAAACCCTAAAACTAGACCCAATATAGTAGCAATAGTGTTTAAAACAAAAATTTCTTTTATCATAAGTATAGCTATTTTTGAATTTTTCATGCCAATAGAAGAATAAATACCGAGTTCTTTGCCGCGTTTCTTTAATATAAACATTGTCACATATATCACCAAAAAAGAAAAAGAAATTGACATAAGAACTGATAAAATACCAGTAAATTGTTCTAAAAATCCTGCTAAAATTTTTTTAGCATCGCTCATTTTGGATAATTCTGGCTTATTAACAACTGAATTAAACGAAAAGAACAAACCATAAATAAAAGCTAAGGTTCCTAAATAAATTGAATATATACTAAAATTTCGTTTTATATTCCTATATATTATCTTATAATTCATTTTACAATTCCCCTCTATATTGGTTGTTAACTTCCTCTAGTCTTTGTAAAAAGCAAGAATTATTTTCGTTATCATTTTTAGACATTATATCGACAATTTTTCCATCCATCATAAACAGCACTTTAGAAGAATATGATGCTATCTCGACATCATGTGTAACCATTATAATAGTTTTTTGATAAACCTTATTTAATTCTAAAAATAACTCCATCAGTATTTTGGAGTTTTGACTATCCAAAGCACCTGTTGGCTCATCAGCAATCAAAATTTCAGTTTCACTTACTATCGCTCTTGCAATAGCTACCCTTTGTTGCTGTCCGCCCGATAATTGATAAGGAAACTTTTTCAAAATATCACTAATTCCTAATTTATCAATTACATTCATTATCTCTTTTTTTCTAGTATCTATTTTTACGTTTTTGACCTGTAAAGGTAGAACTATGTTTTCAAAAACATCTAAAGTATTTAATAAATTATAGTTCTGAAAAATAAACGAGATATTAAAAGCTCTAAAATCAGCAAGCTGATCCTTGTTTAATCTCGTAACATCCTTTGCATTAAATAAAACATTTCCAGAAGTAACTTTATCTATCGTAGAAATACAATTAATTAAAGTTGACTTTCCACTACCACTACTGCCCATTACCGAAACAAACTCACCCTTTGCAACATTAAATGATACACCTCTTAATGCGTTATATTCGTTATTGCCGTTATAATAAATCTTTGATACCCTTTCTAATTCAATCATTAAAATTTCCTTTCTATTGAACTTGTACTTATTCGTGAATGAAGCTAATAAAATTTATATATTAGCTAACACTAAACTCGATTACACAATTTAATTATTTTTATCTACTTTAACATATCCAAATAATAAACCTACCAAAATAAATTAGCAGGCTTGTTATTTTAATTATTTACTTTATTTTTAGACTTTATCTTATTTTTTTTATAAAAATTATAAACCACAACGCCAAAAATTAACAAACCCAATATCGTAAGTATCGGAAAATAAAACTTTAACGTTTCTATTAATATCTTATAATTCATATCTAATTAACCTCCAAATGCTTGCTATTTCAATTTATTAGTTTAAACTTAATTTCTATGGTGAAATTGTACTATAAATTTCATTTTTATTAAATGAGTAAAAAGTGCAAATACAGCAATCAACATAAAGACAAAAAAATAGAGCATATTAGTTCATATAACCATATAACTCTATTTTATACTAACCGAAAATATAAATTTTTATTTAATTAAAGTACAACCACAATCTAGCTTGCGGAGCAGAATTCATGCCATCATTATCTACTCGAACAGCATATTCATCTTGCAACGGTTCATCTATCTCCACTACAACTCTTTCATCAAAATTAGCAATACTTGATGAAGTACCTGTTGCCTCATATTTACTCAAACTGTAAACCTTAAATTGCTCCTTATCAAGCCTATCCTTATACACAAATAACTTCCTTAAATGAGCCTCAATATTTCCAACCTTCATCGGTTTAAAATCTAATATCAAATACGTTTTTGCACCAACATAAAGTAGTGTAGCATTCTTTCGTAGAACTTTATTAGACATTGAAGTTTGATTTTTGTTGAATTTTACAAACTTAACTTCAATTTGCTCGCTTTGATATTTATAACCACCACTCATTAACTGCTTTCGCAGTTTTTCCTTGTAAACTTTAGTTAGTGATTTATTTCTTTTCTTAATAAATTTTGCTAATTTATTTTTTAGCTTTTTAATTTCTCGATACTTAGACCTACTATATATTTGCTTTGCAACACTGCTACTTGCAATATCTACAAAGTCTTTTGCTCTTGCAAATACATCTGCCCCCTCATTTTCTCTCGGTTTACTATTACCAAAAGGTATTTGATACGTTTTGATAGGCGTTGACCTAGTGAAATCATTATTATAACCCTTCACTTTTAAAGTTACCATGCCACCATTTTTAGATATGCCTAGTTGTATTGGATTAATTACAATTTCATAATACTCAGTCGGGAAGAACATATCATTATTTTTTTGACTTGTGTTAGCATCGCTACTATATTTATTTGGATTTGAACCATCTAAAGTATATTTGATATGTCTTAACTCATTGAACTGAACCGACTCTCTAGCAAAAGCTAAAGTTAAAATTGACTTCCGCGTACCATCATACACAAACGATTTCCTGTCTTTTGAAGTGTATGGCGAATACAAAACACCTTTATTTACAAAATCAAAAACTCCTTTAGCATCAGACGGACTTTTTCTAACTGGCTTGTACCCCTGTTGCTTTAAAGCTTTATATTTTAAGTCTAACGTCTTATTTAGATTACTAGTAACATTCTGCCATCTAATCACAGCATATTTTTCAAGCAACTGATTATTGTACTTCGATGCCATAAAATATCCATACAGATATATCTTGTTATGATTTTTTAACGGAATATCAACCTTAGAAATCTGATAGCTGGCACCAGAAATATCCCCCTTTTCAAATACTTTGCCGTGTAACTCACCACGCGAATTTGAACTGTTTTGTTTACTATATGAATACTCTAATCTTCCTGCTCCATAATCATATCCTGCATCATCATATTGTTCAGAATAATAGGTTAGCCTTAGATAATCTCTACCATTTTTAGTTATCAACTCAGCATAATCATCAACCGCCCATCTAACATCAGGACTTGTTGCTGTACCATCTTCAAAGTCTAACTTGACCCACTTTTGTGAATTATCGCTATTATCATTACTATCATCAGAACTAATCTTCTGCAAAGTTTTCCAATATATTGTCGGCACACACAACTTAGTTCCCTCATTAGGCATTAAACTTTCCATAACAGGTACAAAAACTTTAACCGCTAACTCTTGATTTTGAATTTGGGGTTTAGCTATTGGAAAGCGTATAGTCTTAGGATACTTAATTTGTTCTAAATCATAACCATAAACGCCATATTTACTACTATAATACTGCTTAAAGATATTAAAATAATCATCTTTTTCATCATAAAAATATAACTTATCCACAGTTTTAAAGTTACCAAACTTATCTTTATATAGCATATCACCCAAATAACCATATAAATTTTGATAATAAAACTCTCGAACTATCGGTTTAACAGTTAATTGCAAATAATATTTGCCATTTTTCACCTCAACTATCGCTGGTTTTTGAATAGCATCATCAGCCATAGATAGATACTTTTTATTATCATGCTGAACTACATCAATATCAACACTATATTTACCATCATCTAAATCCTGATAATTTAAATAACTAGCTAATTTATCCGTCGCCACGCTTTCTACAATACTGTTATCAGCGTAGCTAAAACTCGAAAACATTATACTTAAACTAAGTACAACACTTAACCACAACCTAATTTGTTTGTTCATAAAACCTCCTAACTACTCACCGCAGTTATATATATACGTAAATTATTCAAATAAAGTAAATCTACTAAAATCAATATTCCAAATATCTACCTATTTAAACAACTTACTTTTAAGTACCTATCTTAAATAGGTAACACCAATTAACATTTATAAATGATAAAATTCTAATCACTTACGCTCTATATATTATCAGTTAAAATAAAATATGTAAAGCATTTATTCGATAATAAAATTACAAAAAAATCCTAGTTAATTACAATTTATATTACTATTACAACGAGCGTTAATATATTGACATAGATTGACTTGTATGCTAGCATTAATACGTTGTATGCTTGTATTAGAACATAATGAAATATATAGATAAAAAATGATTAATTTTATAGAGATGATTATTGTATAAGCTTATCAACAAGCTGATTCAAAAGATTAGTATATTTGGAAACGATGAATTATATAAAAAATTGGAGGAAATAAATGTCATTCAAACATATAGAAAACGCTATATCAAATAATGATTTACCTATAACTAAGGCGGATTTAATAGAAAAATTCAAAAAAATAGGAATCGATAACGGAGACATTGTGATTGTTCATGCCTCATTAAGTTCTCTTGGTTATGTTATTGGCGGAGTAGAAACGCTCTATTATGCACTTGATACAGTTTTAGGAGTAGAAGGAACAATAGTTGTACCGACTCAGACTGTTGAAATAACTGATCCTAGCACTTGGGAGTATCCACCAGTACCTAAGGAGTGGTTTGATATTATAAAGGAAAGTACACCAGCATATAATGTAAATACTTCCTATTCT
>PDWI01007975.1_pt1 | contig 40983 bp, 28 predicted proteins | sample 1430891 | NCBI WGS metagenome assembly PDWI01 (sample SAMN01162508, study PRJNA174530) | Oral metagenome, whole genome shotgun sequencing project. | biome: Marine environment; feature: Marine mammal; material: Swab sample of the gingival sulcus; isolation source: swab sample of gingival sulcus... | reverse complement strand
GTGGAGAAAGCACCACGCTGAAAATACAGTCGGAACATAGAGACTTAAAATTAGACGGAGAAGACATCCCAAACACGATAGAGATAAGCTCTCCGGGCAGTTACCTACTAACAGGCTACGATAACAACAACTGTCCCTCGGAATTGCGTTTTGAGGTGTCGGCATATCCCAATCCGCAGGTTTTCGCGGAAGATATAGTTGACGCGAAGTTTTCGGAGCCAATAAAAATGCCCGTTGATTATAGCGAGGGTGTAGTTTCTTACGCTTGGACGCCACTATCGGGCTTAGATTGCTACGATTGTCCGTTCCCGAATATAAAAGAGCCAAAGGATATGATTTATACCGTCGAGGTAACGGATGAAAACGGCTGCGTAAGCGCGCAAAATATCAGCGTAAGCTTCAAGCAAATTGAGTACGACATACCCAATGCGATATTCAATAAGCCGGTGCATCCCGATAACGGCATATTTTACGTCAAAAGCAATATATCGTTCAATTACGACTTAGAGATATACGACCGTTGGGGCAATATGCTATACCGTGCAGAGAATATCCGCACCAATGATGCAAGTGCAGGTTGGTCGCCCGAGGGCAAGGTAAATTCCGGTGTCTTCGTCTATAAAATAGAGTTTGACGAACGTGGAGAGAAAAGAGTGGTGGCAGGGGATGTTACGGTTCTTTAATAATGGTTAATTGTTAATTGTCAATGGTTAATGCCCTCTAACGGACGCTTTTTTAATGGAAAATGGAATAAGACGGACGCGAATTAATGGTTAATTGTCAATGGTTAATTGTTAATGCGTTAGGAACGGGGAGTTGGAAGTTGGGAGTGGGAAGTTTTTTGGACGGAAGATGGGAGACCGAAGACGGAAGAAAAATGAGGTATTAGGTGTTGGGGATTAGGTGTTAGGCTTTTTTAAGGTTTTAAGGGTTAAAGGGGTTAAAAAATACGTAAGAGGGTGAACACGAGAGAGCGCATTAACAATTGACAATTAACCATTGACAATTAATTTAACTCTTTGTGTCCTTTTGAACCTATCTTTTATCCCTGATATCCTTGATATTTTTCGTTTTACCGATTGAGTGATAACATCATCTTTTGCTATAATCACCACGTTTTTCTTAGCTCTGGTTATTGCGGTATATATGATTTCTCTTGAAAGTAGTTGGTGGTCTTTGTCTTCCGGCAAGATTATTATGATATTTTCGTATTCCGAACCTTGACTTTTGTGAATAGTCATCGCGTAAACGGTTTCAAAATTGGATATGCTACTAACCGGATATTCTCTGATTTCACCGTTTTCATCTTTGAAAAAAGCCAATAGCTCCTTATTTTTTGACCTCACTATTCCGATGTCTCCATTGAACAAATTCAAACTATAATCATTAGAGGTAATCATAATATTTTGTCCGTCATAAAATCTTCCTTGAGGATTAATCAATTTTTTGTTCCTCAAATGATTTCCCACTAAGTTGTTAAAGTATTTTATACCGTATTTCCCCTCAACTACGGCACACAGTATCATCACTTTTCCGAGCTTGTCAAAAGCCTTTGGCAGGTCTTGTTCCTTTACAATATCTTCGTAATACCCCAAATATTTTTTCAATTCATTGTCATTAAAACTGTCAATTATCTTTACACATTGGTCGTCAGTTCTACAGATTCTAAAAGGCTCTACCAACCTTGATTTATCCGAAACTCCATTTATAATTAAATTACTAAACTTGCCTATATCACTGTCCTTATCAAATCTATAACTCACCAGAAGCTCCGTGATATTATCAGCTATGGCGAGATGATTGTTTGAAATATATTCTTGGCTTATCGGGCTATTTTCTTCGTCAAAAAACGAATTAAAAAAACTGTAATCATCTTCCGATATATTATTAGATAGCTCCGTGATGTTTGATAGATCTCCAAATATCGAACCTGCCTCTATTGAATTCAATTGATTTTTATCCCCGACCAAAACCAACTTGCTATCGGGTGAAATGGCGGACATAATATCGCACATCATAGCAGCATCAATCATCGAAGATTCGTCTATGATTATCAAATCTTCTTTCAGTTGATTGTCGCTATTGTAAAAATACCCTTTTTCAAAAGCCTTTACTTTCAATAGACGATGTATTGTCGTCGCTTTTATGTCTAACAACTTTCTCTTTGTGTCTTCGGGGATATTTTCTAATGAATTGATTGTTTTGGTTAATGATTCATTTAGTCTTGAGGCAGCTTTGCCTGTCGGTGCTGCTATTGCAATTCTTATTTCGGGATTAATATGATTGTGTAACAACAAAATTTTAGCTACAGTGGTAGTTTTTCCGGTACCCGGTCCACCGCTAATTATACTAAAATTGTGCAAAACCGACCTCAATGCCGCTATCAACTGCCAAGGGTTATCAATGCTATTTTCACCATTAAAAAACAAATTTAATATATAATCTTTTATAGATGACAGGTACTCGGTTCTTTGTTTTTTACTATCCTTATGACTATTTATAAGTGCATTTATTTTATCTATTATCAATGTCTCATAGTAGAAATACTTTTGCAGGTATAGTCTGTTTTCTTCCAGTACAAAAGGAAGGTATTTTTCTCCTGTTGAAACCGTAGGGCAATTTTTTATATCCTGAATATCAATTCCATTTTTTGAGAGCGACTCCTCTTGAGATATATCCACGCAGATATGTCCGTCTTCCAATTTTTTTGACAGCAAAAAGGCGATTTTTTGAGAAATATTATCGTCAAAAAATGAGGCAAAAGTCTTAGGTATTATATTTTTATCTAGATACTTTGACAAAGCTATTTATTTTTCTTTTCTGCGACCACTATATACTGATAATCCAAGGTAGTATCATTGGACAAAATATTGATATATCCTGCTTTATCCAAAAGCTCTTCCAGCTCAAACATGGGCAATCTGTCCTTTTTTTCAGGAGCTGCTATTGCCAAATTTTTCATTTTAAAATCGACTATAAATATTTTTCCTCCGTCTTTTATCCCCGATTTAATAGTCTTTAGGTACTTTATTTTATTGGATATGAGACTAAAGGTATTTATTATCAATATGATATCTGCTTCTTGTTCTTTCAACAGAGGATCATCTTCTTTGGCGAGCCTTGTTTCGATTTTGCTTTGCAATTCATGTGGTAATTTTTGTTTCAGATTATCCAATACATCAAGATAGCTGTCCTCAATGTCAATCGCCACAACTTTGTCAGCTTTCAAGGCTATTCTAAATGTAAAATATCCTGTTCCGGCTCCTATGTCTGCCACGGTTTTGCCCTCCAAGTTGCCCAACAACGATATCACCGTTTCGGGTTTCTGCCAAATGTCCCTGCCTTTGTTTTCATCTTTTTCAATTGTGATAACTTTGGTGCTATCTTTTTTAATTGTATTATTTGAGTTTGAAAACGAGGACTTTTTGTCATTGCAAGAAGAGAGTACTCCCAATATCAACAACAACAGGAAAAAAAGTCTATTATTTATTGTATTTATCATAGTATATACTGTACAAGTTAACACGGAGAATAAGCATTGATTCAAAGGTTTCTTAAACTCTATCGGCAAATTTAAAAAATATCGTAAAATATGTTTTATCAGTTGATAAAAAGTTGTATTTTTTCAATATTTCAAAAAAGCAGCACGGCATTTTTTAGCGTCCTATTTTAGTCCAAAAACGCCGTTATTTTAGCTCATTCTAAGGCAGTAATTTAAATTGTTTTAAATTCCGAATAATATTTGTTGCAAAATTCTTTTATTACAAAGAAAACAGTACTTTTGGGGGCGAGATTTATTAATCGGGAATCAGAGCTTTTAAGTTTCTGTTTCATGTTTAGTTTTACTATTTTGAAATAACATTTAAATTTTAACAAATGAAAAAACATAATTTTTTTGCGGGACCTTCAATTTTGCCTGATGTAGTATTGGAAAAGACAAAAGAAGCAATTGACGACCTTTACGGAAGCGGTGTTTCTCTTATGTGTATTTCTCACAGAAGCAAAGAATTTCAGAGTGTCATGGACGAAGCTCAAGATTTGTTCAAAGAATTGTTAGGTATTCCGGAGGGCTATCACGTACTATTTTTAGGAGGTGGTGCAAGTTCTCAATTCTATATGGTGCCTTTCAATCTAATGAATAAAAAAGCAGCCTATCTAAATACGGGAGCATGGGCTAATAAAGCACAAAAAGAAGCAAAATTGTTTGGAGAAGTTGTAGAGGTTGGATCATCTGCCGACAAGAATTACAACTATATTCCAAAGGGATTTAGCGTTCCTAAAGACGTTGACTATCTTCATATAACAACTAACAATACAATTGCCGGAACAGAGATAAAGGAAGATTTTGATTTTGGCGTAACTCTTGTAGCTGATATGTCTTCAGACATTTTGTCTCGTCCTGTTGACGTTTCCAAGTATGGAATTATTTACGGTGGTGCTCAAAAGAATCTTGGACCTTCAGGCGCTACTTTTGTGATAGTAAAAGAAGAGCTTTTGGGTAAAGTAGAGAGAGCAATACCTACAATGATAGACTACAGAACTCATATCAAAAAAGGTTCTATGTTCAATACTCCTCCTGTATTGCCTGTATTCTCATTGATGCAAACATTGAGATGGTTGAAAGGATTGGGTGGCGTTGAAGTTATGCAAAAAATGAATGAGGAAAAAGCAGGAATGCTTTACGACGAGATAGAGAGAAATAAGCTGTTCAGACCAACTGTTGATGATCCAAAGGACAGAAGTCTTATGAACATCACTTTTGTTACAAACGACGAATACAAAGAGCTAGATGCCGATTTCTTGAGCTTCGCTGCCGAAAGAAATATAGTAGGTATCAAGGGACACCGCTCTGTGGGAGGATTCCGTGCAAGTACTTACAACGCATTGCCAAAAGCTAGCGTTGAGGCTTTGGTAAAAGCCATGAAAGACTTTGAAAAAAACGTTTAAAAATCTAAAATAATAAAATCATGAAAATATTAGTAGCTACGGTTAAGCCTTTTGCAAGTGCTGCAATCGATAAAATAAAGTCAATTGTAACTGATAACGGACACGAATTTGCACTATTGGAAAAATATGGCGACAATTCAGAATTGTTATCAGCGGTAAAAGATGCCGATGCTTTGATAATAAGAAGCGATAAAATAACAGGTGAGGTAATCGCTGCGGCAAAAAATTTAAAAATTGTCGTAAGAGCAGGCGCCGGATATGACAACGTAGATTTAGATGCTGCGACAAAAAGCGATGTGGTCGTTATGAATACTCCCGGACAAAATGCTAATGCCGTTGCAGAATTGGCAATGGGAATGATGGTGTTCTTGAACAGAAATAAATATCAGCCAAAAGCCGGATCTGAGTTGAAAGACAAAAAAATCGGTATCCACGCTTATGGTAATGTTGGAAAAAATGTTACAAGAATTGCCAAAGGCTTTGACATGGAAGTTTTTGCCTATGACCCTTTTGTTGACAATAGTACTATTGAAGCTGACGGTGTAGAGCCTTATGATACAGTAGAGGAATTGTACAGCAATTGCCATTATGTATCATTGCATATCCCGGCAAATAAACACACCATCAAATCAATAAACTACGATTTGTTGAAAAAGCTTCCTCAAAACGGAACTTTGGTGAATACTGCAAGAAAAGAAGTCATCGACGAGGACGGTTTGTTGAAATTGATGACAGAAAGATGGGAGCACAAACAAAAGAAGCTAATATCAATGCCGGAGTAGCGGCAGCACAACAGATAGTACGTTTCTTCAAGGATGGCGATATTACTTTTAAGGTAAATTAAAAGAAACCTTTGAATAAGTATTAAAATAATACCCACTCATAATTACTGCCCACCTCAACCTTATCGGTAGGGGTGGGCATGTTTTTTTTATACTTAAAGATAAGAAGAGATCTTAAGGCTTTTTCCGTTATCAAGATTAATTTATACTGTGTACAAACACCTGAAATACACCTCTATTTATTAGATTTTTAAATCTTAAAAAAAGTCTAATAAATAGTAACCGGGGGATGATTGTGTAATTTTATTTTTGTGTTTAACATTTTATTTCATACGTTTCCTTGATTGACTTGATAAAATTTATTTCCTTTGTACTTTTATTGTATATTTTTTATTGTTTTTTTACGTAGATAAAGATTTGAAAGATGAAAAGATTTTACGGTTTTGTAATTTTTACTCTGTTTTTAGTCTTGACGAATAGCCTATTTTCGCAGAATAGACCCATCGATTGTAGGGACATAAACCCTCTTCATCCTGAATGGGGCGCAACTGATGACACTCTAATTACTTTGACGGATGTGTCTTTCGATGATGGTTTTTATTCGCCGGCAGCACCTAATAGGACCAACCCCAGAAAAGTTAGCAACTTGGTTTTTGTTCAAGATGGTCTTATTGACGATGCTAAAAGTTTGAGTGATTACACTTTTGTATGGGGACAATTTATCGATCATGATATTACTTTGGTTCTTGATGAAGAACACATAACAGCCAATATTCAGGTTCCTAGATTTGACGCTTGGATGGATCCCGAAGGAACAGGACAAGCTGAAATTCCTATGCTGAGATCTTTGATTATTGAAGGAACAGGAACAGAAGAAGGTAATCCTATCAAATACGCTAATGCAATAACAGCATACATTGATGCTTCCAACGTATATGGTTCAGATCAAGACAGAGCAGATTGGTTGAGAACATTTGTTGATGGAAAATTGAAGACTTCAGAAGGAAATAGATTGCCTTACAACACAACGACGGGAGACTACGATGCGCCACTGGATCCGGATGCACCTTTTATGGCGATGCTTCCCGGAGATGAAAGATGGTTTGTCGCAGGTGATGTTAGAGCAAATGAAAATATATTATTGACATCTATGCACACGACTTTTATGCGTGAGCACAACAGACAATGCGATATTATCAAAGGCAAAAACCCGGAGTGGACTGATGAGCAAATATATCAGAAAGCAAGAAAAATAGTAAGCGGAATAGTACAAAGTATTTGTGTTAACGAATGGTTGCCAATAATGACAGGAAAACCATTTCCTGAATATAACGGATTTGATCCGAATGTAAACCCTCAAATATCAAATGTATTCTCTGCCGCTGCATTCAGATACGGACATACCACAATAAGTAGTAGAATACAAAGAATGGAGGAAAGTGGTAAAATTTTACCGGAAGATAAAATGAGATTGGCGGAAGTATTTTTCCAACCACACGTAATAAGAGATAACGAAGGTGTGGAATGCTTCTTAAAAGGAATGTGCCACCAAATACAACAGGAAGTTGATTGTAAAATGATCGATGATTTGAGAAATATGCTTTTTGGTCCTGCCGGAGCAGGTGGAATGGACTTGGCAGCTATCAATATGCAAAGAGGAAGAGAAAGAGGATTGCCGGACTACAATACAATTAGACAAAATTTTGGATTGGCAAAATATACCGATTTCTCCGAGATAACAGAAGATCATCTTCTTGTTCAAAATCTATACGAAGCCTATAACGGAGATATAAATGATATCGACCCTTGGGTTGGAATGTTAGCAGAGTCACATAACCCAAATTCTATGTTTGGTGAGCTTATGGAAACGATAGTTATGGATCAATTTATCAGACTTAGAGACGGAGATCCTTTCTTCTACCTAAACGATGAAGGTTTGACATTCCAAGAAAAACAAGAAATAACAAACACAAAACTCGGTGAGGTTATCGCCCGTACTTCCGGTATGGAAACTATACCTCAGAGTATTTTTATAGCAGAGCCTCTTCCTAAGGAAAGTAGATTGATCACAGGAGTTAGCAACAACTTAAAGAATCCGGATTGGGGTACTACGGAGTCCGGCTTAGGCGATTCCTCAACTAATGGTTTTGCTGATTTTATATCAACTCCGGGCGGACAAAACAGACCTAATCCCAGACTTATTAGTAATGAGATATTTTCACAAGAGGAAGATGTTTTTGACAATTTGGAACTAAGTGATTACAGTGCTTATTGGGGGCAATTTATAATCAATGATATGTCATTTGTGCCGGACGGAGATGAAGAAATGAACATCACTGTACCTAGCGGTGACAAATGGATGGATCCTGACCAAGTAGGAAATAGATTCATACCTTTTAACAGATCTCAATATGCCGATAATTCAGGAACCGACATAAACAATCCTAGAAAATATGAAAATACAGTAACTTCATACATTGATGCATCTACTGTATACGGTTCAACCAAAAAGAGAGCAGACTGGTTGAGAACTTTTGAAAACGGAAAATTGAAAACTTCGGAGGGTAATCTACTGCCTTACAATACAGTTACAGGAAAGTACAAATCTACAGTGGATCCTACGGTTCCCGAAATGTATATGCCGGTGGTTCCCGATGATGGCAAATGGTTTGTGGCAGGAGATGTGAGAGCCAATCACAATCCTATGTTGACGTCTATACATACCATATTTGTTAGAGAACACAACAGACTTTGCGATTATTATGCTGCCACTTATCCACTGTGGAACGATGAAAAAATATATCAAGAGGCAAGAAGAATAGTTATTGCTGAAATCGAAAACATAACTTATAATGAGTGGCTACCTTCAATAGGAGTACACCTCGATGAGTATACAGGATATAAAGATAGCGTTAATGCCCAAGTATCAAATTTATTTTCTTCTGTAGTTTCCGGCTTTGTCTATTCAGCTATGAATACCGAAGTTTTTAGGTTTGATGAAGATTGTGTGATTAATGAGCATGGACATTCGGAACTTAAGTACTGCTTCTTCAATCCTGAAATGATAAAAATAGAAACAAAGGAACGTATAGAACCTTATCTATTGGGAATGTTGCACAATAGAGCACAGGGTATTGACACTAAAATTGTTGATGATTTGAGAAATTATTTGTACGGACTGCCGGAAGTTGACGGTCAAGATTTGGCTTCAATTTTGATCCAAAGAGGAAGAGAGAGAGGTATTGTCGATTACAATACTTTGAGAAAAGATTTTGGATTGGAAGCAAAGGTAAGTTTTGCCACATTGTCTGAAAATCAAGAAAGAAATCAAAAATTGTTTGAAGTATACGGAGAAGTAAACGATATAGATCCTTTGGTTGGAATACTTGCAGAAGACCACAAGCCAAATTCAATTTTTGGTGAGTTAGGATATGAAATTATGAAGAAACAATTTGAATTGCTTAGAGACGGTGATAGATTTTTCTTTGAAATAGATGAAGGACTATCAGAAAGCCAAAAGAACAAGATCCGATTTACATCACTTTCCGACATAATCCAAAGAAATACCGAATTGGATTACGTGGTCAACAATGTATTTGACTTCCAAGGTTATTGTACAGATGTTGTTGAAATTAACGGAGAGGAAACAAATCTTACATTCTATCCTAATCCAAGTTTCAATACTGTTAATTTGAAATTTGAAGCTAAAAATCCTTTGACTTGTAAGGTACAAATATCTACGCTTTCCGGTCAGGTGATGATTACAAAGCCTGTTCATATCCGTAGGGGTAAAAATGCGATTAGCATGGATGTTACGGATCTGGCGGCAGGTGTTTACACATTTAGTCTTATAGAAGGAGATAACGTCATCAGTGAAAAATTTGTAAAGCTATAAGCTTAAATAAGTTTTTCATACTAATAATATTGAGAGTTCCGGTTTAATTTAATCGGAACTCTTTTGTTTTTTATGGTAGGTTTGTTATTATTTAATATTTTATACTATTTTTGTGGAAGTTTGTTGAAAATTGAATTACAGAAAATTTTAACCCACAGCAACCTTGTGGTTGTGAGGACTTAAAATTTTTGATAACGAAAAAATCGTCCATAGTTTGGGTTCTCTTTATACTTATTCAAATGTTTCTTACATAGTAAAATAAGATGAAAAATAGAATAATAGCAGGTTTGTTGGCGTTGATTTTAGGCGTAGTTGGTGCACACCGATTTTACTTAAAAGATTATGGTGGGGGTATATTCTATATATTTTTACTTTTTATAACGTCAAGAATATCATTTCCTGTTACAGGCATATTGGGAGTTTTGGAAGCGATTAGAATTTTTAATATGTCAAATGAAGAATTTGACAGAAAATATAACAGAGAGTATATCAGGGAAAGACAACGTTCAGGGGAAAAAGAGTATGTCAGAGATATAGGGAACGAAAGCAGGAGTAGCAGAAGAAAAACGAGAACTCACAAAAATACGAGAGAAGTACCGGTAAGAAGGCGAAGGAAGAAAAGCATATTCTCCAAGCGCAACCCTTTCAAGAAAAGCGCAAAAGAAAAATATGAGGAATATGACTTTAAGGGAGCAGTGTCCGAGTATAAAAAGGCTCTTGACATAGAACCTGACGATCCGGATTTGCACTTTGAAATAGGCACGGTTTACTCTCTTTTGGAAAATAAAAATTTGGCGTTTAGACATCTTGATACTGCGGTAAGGCTGGGATTGAAAGAACCCCAAAAAATAGATACGCACGAAGATTTGGCTTTTGTCAGAATTCAACCTGAGTTCGAAGAATTTAAACAAAATAATTATATACTTACAAAAAAATCATTAGGACCTGCCAAAAGTGACCTTTTGGATGATGACCTTTTGCTATCTCAACTGAATAAACTATCGGAATTGAGAAAAAAAGGTATCTTGAGCGAGGAAGAATTTTCTATGGAAAAAGAAAAATTAATGGAGTTGAAGAAATAAAATTATGAATTTTACTGCGAAACACATATTTTCAGATATAACTCCTCTAAAAAATGATGACACCGGAGAGAAAGCATCATCAGTGATGAATATGTTCAATGTCGATGACTTGCCATTTGTCGACGATGGTAAATTAGTTGGCGTTGTGAGCCGTAACGATATTTTAAAAAATGGATTTCAAACAAAAATCAAAGATTATTCTCTCGACAATAAAGTCATATTTATAAATGAAGAAAGTCATATTTTAGATATAGTTTATTTTTTCTCGAACAATAAAGTTTCTCTGGCTCCGGTAATAGCCAAAGACGGAACTTATATAGCTTGCATAACTAAAGAAAGTTTGTTCTCTAGCTTTGGTGGCATTTTTACATTTTCCTATCAGGGAAGTATAATTGAGATAAGTATACCGGTTATTGATTATTCTTTGTCGAAATTGAGCCATATCATTGAATCGGAAGATACTTCCATAATAGGATTGATGATCAACGATAGCAATATAGGGAATAATTTAATAGACATAGTTATAAAACTCAACAGAAAAGATATTTCAGGTGTATTGTCAGCTCTAGAGAGACACGGCTATATCGTCAATCACGCATACAACACGGATTCGCTTTCCAAAAACTTGTTAAAGGAGAGATATGAGGCATTGATACACTATTTGAATGTTTAGAAAACACCAAATATTTCGTTATGCTCATTTTTAAAACAGTCATTTACATTAGCAGACTAACTTTGTCTTCTTTCTTAATACTTTTTTTCTCGTTTTCCGTACTATCACAATCCAATTTTGTGGTTGTTGATTCAATATTAATTGAGGGTAATGAAAAGACAAGAGATTATGTGTTATTGCAGGAAATAGATTTTGAAATCGGAGATACTTTGGATTTAGCTAAAATCACATCAATATTTAAAACAAATTCCGCTAGACTTTTAGGAACAGGTTTATTTGTTTTTGCCAAATTTAATATTGAAGATCTTGAGGCAACATCAAAACATGCAAAAATTATCCTGTCGGTAAAAGAAAGCTGGTATATATTCCCTGTTCCCATATTGGAGATAACGGATAGAAATTTCAATGAGTGGTATTACGAATATAACGCCTCACTGAAAAGAATAAACTATGGAATTGAATTCGACTATTATAATATTTCGGGAAACAATGATGCTCTTGGGTTCAAAATACAAGGAGGAGTAACCAAAAAATGGGAATTGGACTATAAAAATCCAAATATTATAAAATCCAAAAATCTAGGATTCGACTTCAATACATTGTATAAATATTCAAAAGAAATATCATACAAAACCGTAAACAACAAGATCGTAAAATATAAAAATTATGAAAATAATGTTTTCAAACTGTTTCGTATCAGATTAGGTTTGATATACAGACCAAGCATCAAAAATAAAAGTATTTTTAACGCCTACTATTTCAATAACAATATTTCTGAAATTATTGCAAACGACTACAATCCTAATTTTTTTGGGAGCGGATTGAAGCAAAGATACTTTTCATTAAAATACATATTTGAACATGACAATCGCAAATTCAAAATATATCCTGACAAAGGTTTTATGATAAAAGTATCTTTAGAAAAAAGAGGATTAGGGATATTTGATGATATTAATCAATTGATAATTAAATCGAAAATTGAAAAATATTTTAAAGTCACTGACTATTTTATTTCTGCATATATAACCGGCTTTAAAAAGCAGTTCTTATCCGGTAAATACGGCTATTTTAACAATAGAGGATTAGGATATCAAGAGGATTTCCTAAACGGGTATGAGTTGTATGTGATAGACGGAGAAGATTATGCCTACCTAAAAGCCTCACAAAGATTTAGGTTTCTCAAAGGAGTATTGACAATGAATAGATTTATGCCCATAAAACAGTTTAAATATATACCTTACGACTTTTATCTTTGCTTGAATAGTGACTTTGGGTATGTGAATAACGACTTGAACTTTGGTGAAAACGATTTTACCAATAGGTTTCTATACGGTGGCGGAGTTAGTTTAGATATGTTAATTTACAATGTGCTATTCAGATTTAGCTACAGCTTCAATCATACCGGAGAGCCCGGCTTCTTCTTTTATCTTTCTTCCGGATTATAGTGATATGCATTAAAAAGTTGAAACCTGAAATTAGTATTAAACCCAATAAATATTACTAAATTTGCAGTTCGAATAAAATCATGAAGATATGAAAAATTATACTTTGACTTTTTTGATACTTATAGCCACAATCTTGGGTTCTTGCAAACAGAAAGAAGTTAAAAAGGAAACTTCCGGCACACAAGAGACTACAACTACCTCAACAAATTCAAAAGATGATAAACAGACCTTTGTTTATGGGGATAAAATTATGGACAGTAAAGAATTTCAAGATTACTTTGATATATTTTTCAAACAATCAGATCCTAAAACCGGTCAAACATTAATATACGTGAACAAATATTTATCTAAAAATAACATTGTTGTTTCGGAAGGAGCTTGTGCGTTGTTAAAAAATGAAAAAATAAAGTCGGACAGTATATCCTTCAACTATTTTGAGAAAAGATGTAAATTTCTAAACGCCAGAAAAAAACTACGAGAAAAATTTAATATCAACGGCGATTCTATCAACAAACTGATGAGAAAAGCAATAGAAATAAAAAGAGAATACAACTAATAACAAATGTTAAAGAAAAAGTGCGATGAGATTAGTTCAGTGAAAAACTGCCTATTTCGCGCACTTCACTGTGATAATTTAGCCTAAAATAATCGTAGGACAACTCGTAGTCTACAGGTATAGAATTAAACAAGTTTATCAACTCGTCTTCTGAACTTACTCTTAGTATGATCCAAACGATGGCTTCTTCTTGGCTAACAGAAAGAGAAACTAACTTGTCTGAATTACTGATATGTTCTATAATAGCGTCCAACGCTATTTTGTATTGTCCTTCATCAAAAACATCAGGATTGAAGTAATCCAACTCTACCATAAAATGATTATCCATTGTACCATTTTAATTCATTCAAAATAAAAAGAAATTTCACAAAATAATACAGAAATTTCGACAACAAAACACCACTAAGCGATATACAAAGGGTGTGTTACATTCGGTTGCAGGGTAAAAGCCGCAAAGTTAATTTAAAAATATTATTCGAGCAATATTTTAACATTTTTCCAATGAAGATTACTCATAGAATGCCACAAAACTAAAAAGAAACCTGGATTCTATAGGCTCTGTTATCACATACTTAAGTCTGACTTCTATATCGATATCATATTTATCATTTTTCAAGACTTCCCTTATATCTTGCCCACTGCTCAATAGCTTCAGCTCTCCTTTTCTGTTCAAGGGTACTTCATCCAAATAATATATTTCAAATTGATTTTCTTCATCTCCACTTTTGTTAATCCAAACAGATAATTTGTCAATAATACCATAATTAGAATTGTTGTAAAAGGAAACAAATTTCCCCTTACCGGCATATAATTCCTTTATCGCCTCTATATCTATTTTACTCTCTTCCAAAACTTCGGAAAGCGAACTCTTTATATTTTTTATCTGAAAATGGTGTACAAGCAAAGGACTTAATCCGGCAGGAATAGTAAAAGAAACCTCCTCGTTAATTCGGAATACCGGAGTCTTTGTAGTACAAGAAAACAAAACAACTGAAAGTATCAATAATGAAACGTATGACCTCATATCAAAAGATTACAGAAAGAACTTAAACGAATTGCGCCACTGTTTATTTCAATAACAATGGCGCAATCATCTTCAAAAGTCTATGTAGACTACTTTTTCAGTAGATTTTGCATAAGCTCTAACTATCAAGAACAGTACAAATGCTATTATTATGAAGTCAACAACATATTTTATAAACATACCATAATTGATAGTAACCGCAGGATTAACAATCTCTCCATTAGCTCCTAAAGTGGCTGCCTTTAATACATACTTAAGTTGAGTAAAATCAACATTTCCTAATAGCAATCCAATTGGAGGCATCAAAATATCCTTGGTAAACGAAGATACTATCGCTCCAAAAGCACCTGCAATAATTACTGCAACAGCCAAATCCAGGACATTGCCTTTCATTATAAAATTCTTAAAATCTTTTAACATAACAGTTAGTTTTAATTGAAAAATAAAATAACACTCTTTATTTAGAACCTTTAAAAATCATAAAAGTTGAAAATAAAATGAATTGATTTATAATTTTAACATCTATCGGCATTATTTAGTGCTTGCAAGAAAACCCTTAATTTTTGAAATTTCCCCTATTCTCGTTCTACATTAAACAACTAGTATTCACCATTCCGGTTAAATTTATATAGAATTCTACTTTTTGTCATTATTTTGTATAACTTTGTTCCATATATTTGAAAACCTTTAGAATGTAAAAAAATAAAACTATGTCTTACTTTACTTTTCAAAAAAAAATAAATAATTATTTGTTTTTATTGGCTTTCATAGTTTATTTAATTCCAAATTCAAAAATATATGCACAGAACCATTGCCCTAGCGGTGGAGCTGTTTTTGTAAATGAAATATATAACCAATCAGGTTCCGTTATGGAATATGTAGAATTGGTTGTGGTTGGAGACCCTGCCGACCCCACCGCTCCCGTTGATTTATCAGGTTGGATCGTTGATGACAATAATGTAAATCAAGGAGGACAAGGGACAGCCCAAGGACACTTGATATTAGGCAGCAATTTTAGCAGTGTTAAGCCGGGAGCTATTATCCTAATTTACAACGAATCAAATCCTTATCCAAATTTACCTAGTAGTACACCACCATTCTTATACGTAGTTGCCGGCAACCAAATAGAAGGATGTAAAGATATTCCCAAATTTAACAATCCCGCCTATACCCCATGTGGAAACCCAACAGCAGAATTCAACAGCGTGGGTATGAGAAACGCAGGTGACATTATGCAAACAAGATATCCTAACCTCAATTCATACCATGCCATAGGATACGGTAATCCTCAGGTTATGCCCGATGTACAGACCAATCTTGCGGAGGTATCCGGCAATAGTATCGGATTGGACTGTGGCGATTGGTTTGATGGCAGTAATTATACAATAACTTCTCAGACTCCGGGAGAGCCTAATTCCACTGAAAATGGAAATTTGATTAATGCCATCCGTAACGGCACATTAGATTGTGACGACATTAATAAGGCTTGCGATCCTCCGTGTCCGATTATAACGGCAATCAGTATTTTACCTGATGAAATATGTGAGAACAATCCTTTTGTCGTAACAGCAACAGGATTAGGAAATATGTCTAGTTCATTAAATGGAGCAGAGGACTATGGCATCGGATTTTATTATTATTCCGGATCAAATCCTCCTGCCGACCCATATTCAGGCGGCTCTCTCTTGGGAACCGTTTCCAATACTGAGCTCACAGGAGTAAATCCTGAGCAAGTAGCAACATTATCAGTTTTAAATAATCCACTAAGTGCGGGGACATACAATATCTGTGCGGTAATAGATCCTACACCTGATAATCCTGACTGTAAGGTTTACCAGTGTACCGAAGTAATCGTCAAAGAAGTACCTACAGCATCTTTAACGGGAGACCTTGAATTTTGCCCGGGAGATTGCCATACAATAAATGTCAGTATTTCAGGGGGAAGCAATCCCTATATAGCAGAATTTACTTTTTCGATAAGTGGCTTGGTCGATTTTCCGTTTATAATCCCCGCTTATGACATCAATAATCAACTCAAAATATGTTATTCCGGCGACAATGATATTCCCTGGTACGAGGACAACACATTAATTATTCCCACTTGGGTTACCGGTTCCGGAAGCCTTACCTTGACGTCTTTAACTTCAAATGGATGTCCTGCCTCGGTTATTGAACCTAATGATATTACTTTGACTTTCAAGGAGAAAATAGAGCTGGACGAAATAACACCTGTAGAAAAAATTATTTGCGACGAAGAAGGAGATGGAGAATATGTTGATCTTACTGATTTTGACAGCGATATTATCATCGAATCTACACAAACGATAATATGGTTTGAAGATGAGAATTGTAATGTTCTAATTACAGATCCTACGTCTTATTACATTTCCCAAACTACAACCGTATATGCCAAAATATCGGAAGTCGCAAAATGCAATTCGGATTCTATACCTGTTATCTTAGAATTAATTGAGGCACCGTTTGAAGGTAGTGGCGAAAATAAAGACGTTTGCAATACTAACAGTTGTGCTAATTTGTACTCTTTAAACGGTGGTGCCGATATTGGAGGCTATTGGAATGATGATGATGGTGCCGGGGTAAATTTATCGGATGGTAGTTGTGTCGATTTTACAGGTGTAGCCGTAGGTTCTTATGAATTTACATATACGATACAAGATGTTGATGGCTTATGCCCCAAACAAACATCCATACTTACCATAAATGTGGTTGAACCTCCGGATCCGGGTAACAATGCTATCGAAAGTATCTGTAATACGGAAACTTGTGTAAACTTTAACGACCTCAATGGAATTACGACAAATTTGGGAACTTGGAGCGACAACAGTAGTTCAGGAGTGTCAATAGGAGACGGTAGTTGCGTCAATTTTACAGATGTAGCAGCAGGAAGCTACCAGTTTACATATACCGTTCAAGATGCAGAGGGTTTATGTACTCCTCAAACTTCCGTACTCACAATAAATGTACTTGCATCTCCCAATGCGGGAAACGATGCTACCAAAGGTATATGTAATACCGCAACTTGTGTAAACTTTAACGATATAAGTGGAATTTCAGTTCCGTTAGGCACTTGGAGTGATGACGATAATTCACAAATAGTAATAGGAACCGGTAATTGTGTAAACTTTACAGGTGTTAGTGCCGGTACATACCGTTTTACGTATACTGCAACAGATCCAACAGGACAATGTCCGGATGCCTCATCCACTCTTACTATAACTGTCTCGGAAGCACCTTTTGCCGGTCAAAACAACACAGAAGCTATTTGCAATGACAATTCTTGTGTTGACTTAATTACCTTGGCAAACAATCCCGATGCAGGAGGCTCTTGGAACGATGATAATGGAGCAGGAGTGGATTTAAGTGATCCAACTTGTGTAGATTTTACAAGTCTTTCGGAAAATACGTATCATTTTACGTATACGATACAAGACCCGTCAGGACAATGTGGAGATGGTAAAGCCACAATTGCAATAGAGGTATATGAGCCGGCTTTTGCAGGAAATGACGGTACATCTACTATTTGTAATACCGAAAATTGTCTAAACTTCTTTGCCCTAAATGGCAACCCTGATGCAGGAGGCTCTTGGAGCGATGATGACGGTTCCGGAGCAAATGTATCTAACGGCAATTGTGTAGATTTCACAAATATTGGAGCCGGTACTTATAGATTTACTTACACAGTACAAGATATTAACGGTTTGTGTCCTGCTCAAACTTCTACACTTACAATAGAAGTCTTGGAGCAGGGTAATCCGGGGCAAAATGGAGGAGAAACTTTTTGTGGCGCACCACAAAATGCAGTGGATTTAGAAAGCTATCTAGGTGCAAACTTCGATAATAACGGCACTTGGGTAAACAGTGACGGGTTCGATATAAGTAATCCCAATGCCGTAGATATGTCAACGGCAGCAGAAGGAATTTATCAATTTAAGTATCAAATTCAAAATCCACCTTGTGATATGGTTGAAGCGGTTGTAGTAATACAAATAACATCAACACTATTTGCAGGCGATGACAACGAAGAAAGTATATGTAATCTTGAAGATTGTGTTAATTTAATAAATTTGAACGGTAATCCTAATGTGGGAGGAATTTGGAGCAATGACGATAATGCTCAAGTCAGTTTATTTAATCCTTTGTGTGTAGATTTTTCAAACGTTAGTGCCGGTACTTATCATTTTACTTATACGATAACAGACCTTACAGCACAGTGCCCCGAAGCTTCATCCACTCTTACTATAACTGTCTCGGAAGCACCTTTTGCCGGTCAAAATAATACAGAAGCTATTTGCAATGATAATTCTTGTGTTGACTTAATTACCTTGGCAAGCAATCCTGATGCAGGAGGCTCTTGGAGTGATGATGATGGAGCAGGAGTGGATTTAAGTGATCCAACTTGTGTCAATTTTACAAGTCTTCCGGAAAATACGTATCATTTTACATATACGATACAAGACCCATCAGGACAATGCCAAGACTCTAAAGCCACAGTTACAATAGAAGTTTCTAAACCGCCTTTTGCAGGAAATAATGGTACATCCACTATCTGTAATACCGAAAATTGCCTCAATTTATTTGACTTAAACGGTAATCCCACAACAGGAGGAAGCTGGAGCGATGATAGCAATACAGGATTAAATTTATCTGACGGCAGTTGTGTCGATTTTTCAAGTATAGCGGCAGGCACCTACAATTTCACTTATACAGTGCAAGATATTAATGGTCTATGCCCCGCTCAAAGCTCTACCCTTACAATAGAAGTCTTAGAACCGGGCAATCCCGGAGAAAGTAAAGACGTAGCCTTTTGTGGAACACCACAAAATCCGGTGGATTTGGAAAGCTATCTCGGTGCAAACTTCGATAATAACGGAACTTGGGTAAATGGTGACGGATTTGACATAAGCAATCCTAATGCCGTTGATATGTCAGCAGCAGGAGAAGGAACTTACGAATTTCGTTATCAAATTCAAAATGCTCCTTGTGATATGGTCGAAGCTGTCGTTACAATAGAAATAACATCAACTTTATTTGCCGGCGATGGTAACGAAGAAAGTATATGTAATCTTGAAGATTGTGTTAATTTAATAAATTTGAACGGTAATCCTAATTTAGGTGGCACTTGGAACGATGATGATAACTCTCAAGTCGATTTAAATGATCCTACCTGTGTTGATTTTAAAAATGTCCCGGCAGGCACTTATCATTTTACCTATACAATAACGGATCCGCTGGGGCAATGTGATGAAGCATCATCAATACTTACCATAAATGTATCAGAGCCGCCTTATGCAGGACAAAGTAATACGGACTCTATATGCAACACGACATCATGTTTTGATTTGGTGTCTTTTGCCGGAAATCCTGACGTCGGAGGTTATTGGAGCGATGACGACGGCTCCGGAGTAAATTTAAGCAATCCTAATTGTATTGATTTTACAAGTACTTCTAAAGGGAAATACAATTTCACTTATACAATAGAAGACCCCTCGGGACAGTGTGACGAAAACCAAGCGACGATCACAATCGAGGTTTTCGAAACACCTTTTGGAGGAATTGATAGCACTGTAACTATTTGTAATACTGAAAAATGTGTTAATCTGCACCAACTAAACGGCAATCCGACAGAGGGAGGCTCTTGGAATGATGATAATGCGACAGGCATAAATTTGTCTGACGGCAAATGTGTAGATTTTACAAATATTGGTGAGGGCACTTACAAGTTTACCTATACGGTGCAAGACATCTCAGGCAAATGCGATGCCCAACAATCTACCTTAACCATAAATATTGAAAGTACTCCTAATGCCGGAAGTGACAACTCAAAAAATATTTGCATTGGAGATGCAAGCCCGATAAATCTACCGGAATTAATTGGTAGTCACAAAGAGGGGGGAAATTGGAAACAAGAAAGTGGTACTCCAATTGGCACCTTTGAGCCTACAAGTCTTGAGTTAAAAGACCAACCTGTAGGAAGTTATTCATTCCTGTATACAGTTTCCAACGATTGTGGTATCGATTCTGCTTTTGTATATATCGATATTTCAACAGCACCGAGTGCAGGAACTTATCACGATTATACTATATGCGAGAACGAAATAGTAAATCTGTTTGATTCATTATTCGACAATAATGTAGGCGGTTTGTGGTACGACGAAAATGGAACACTCGTTGGAGAGCCTACAAGTGTAACATTAAATGAGATAAAAACATATACTTTTAAGTATGTTATTCCGGAAAATGGCACCTGTGAAGCTGATTCTTCTTATGCAAAAATAACAACGATAAAAGCTCCTTACGCAGGAATAGATACTACTTTGGTTTTCTGTGAGGGAGGAACGGAGAAAATAGACTTGGTATCACAGTTACAACCTGATGAAGGTGTTGATCATATTTTCAAAGATTTGAACGGCACAGGGGCTCTTAACAGCGCTTCGGGAGAGATAGATATTTCATTATTGAGTGAAAGTGATAATTCTTATGTTTTTCAATTGATTGTAGGCGAAGGAACACTATGCGGAGCCGACACTTCTAACTTGAATATAAATATCGTAAAGACCAAAAATGCCGGTTCTGATTATTCATTGACGATATGTAACGATGAAAGCGATATTGACATTGACAATCTTCTCGGCACTCACGACCCGGGAGGTACCTGGACTAATCTGAATAATGCCGATGTAAATTTACAAAACCCAAAATCTGTTTCTTTTTACGGCGTTGCAGCAGGAACTTATAAGTTTGAATACAAATTTGAGGCTACATCAAGTTGCCCGGAGGCATCTGCAACTGTGGAAATAATAGTGAATCCTGCAACTGACTTTGCTTATAATGAAAGTCTTTGTGCCGGTCAAGAGATAACTATAGCCGGTAATGTTTACACCGTAGATAATCCAACGGATACTTTATATCTTACCAATGTATTTGGTTGTGATAGCATCGTTTATATCAATATATCCGAAAAAATAATGGATTACAAAGTCAAGGCTATACAGCAAAACTGTTTCGGTAACGGAGGCTTGCTTTTCGAAGAATTTTCGGGAGGGGCATTGCCTTTAAAAGTAAAAATAGATGAGAATAAAGATTATAACATAGATGAAATACCGTCAAGTATTAACGATTTATCTTCCGGAACTCATACTTACGACATAATAGATAATGACGGTTGTGTGGTTGCCCAAAGCGAAGAATTTGAAATAAAAGAATTTGAAGGATATAGCATAGATGTAACATATAATTCTTTTGAAGGATACTACCAAATAAATGTTGAAACCAATATGGATTATGAAACGGTTTCTTGGAGTCCGGCACAAGGATTATCTTGTACAGATTGTTTAAATCCAAAGGCAAGACCGGATAAAAACCAAATTTATGAGGTTACTCTTACTGACAAAGAAGGTTGTACGGTGACAGGCACCGTGTCCTTATCGCCGATAATGGTTATAGAAATTGATGTTCCGAATGTCTTTTCTCCCAACGGTGATGGTTACAATGATGTTTTCTTTGCCAATGGCAACACCGATATTTTGTATTCAATGCACATTTACGATAGGTGGGGCGAAAATATTTTCTTCGCAGAAAATCTAAAATTAAACGATGCGACCGATGCTTGGGATGGAACGTTCAAAGGAGAAAAACTCAATACAGGAGTTTATGTCTATGTTATTGAATATGAAATTGAAGAAAATAAACCACAAGTGATTTCGGGAGATGTGCTTTTATTAAGATAAATGGCAATAGAAAGAGAGGCTGTTTAAAAAGTTTTTATACAACCTCTTTTTCAACATTTTATAAACACAAAGGTATTACTCCATTAGTGCTTTTTTAGATGTGTTGCGCCAACCTGCCAGACCTTCATACTTTGTATAGTATATTTTCAAATCTGCCAAACTCTCGTACTTTGTGAAATATATTTTCTTTTGGGCTAAGCTCTCGTTTTTCATAAAAAACCATTTTCCTCTATTACCGGTTGCTAAACTCTCATTTTTCATTTTATAAACATTCAAATCGGCAAGGCTCTCATACTTTGTAACATAAACCTTTACATCTGCCAAACTTTCGTACTTTGTAACATAAACCTTTTGTGCTTTCACAAAGTTAGCAGCGAATAATACAACAACTAAGATTAACAATTTTTTCATAATTCTAATTTTTAATTATCATACATAAAAAACAAATGTTTTATAGGATGAATATACAAAGAAACCTTTGAATAACTCAAAATATGAGGCGAGTTTGAGGCTAGATAAAATTTTAACCCACAGCAACCTCCTGGTTGTGAGGACTTAAAATTTTTGATAACGAAAAAATCGTCCATAATTTGAGTTCTTTTAATACTTATTCAAAGGTTTCACAAAATTAATATTGTACAGATACAAAAAAAGACAGTTAAATAATAACTGCCCTTTTTATTAATCATTTATTTTAGTGGTAATCAGGATTTAAATTCCCAATTTAGCTCTTACGCTTGCACCAATATCAGTGCTTTCATCAGCATACAATATGAACCCCATACTTGCGTCAAACACGAATTGATAGCCACCTTCTTTTGCCACTTGATCAATCACGCCTTGTACTTTGTCCCTAATTGGCTTAAGCAATTCTTCACTCTTTTTCATTATCTTTTGCTGACTCTCCATATCAAATTTTTGAAGGGCTTCTTCATCTTTTTTCAGTTTTGCTGACTCCTCTTCTAACTGTATCGGTGAGTAGTGGTCTTTTTTCTGTGCCAACTCCTGATACTTTTTTTGAAGAGTTTCCAATTTCTTTTGTCCAAGACTTATCAATTGATTTCTATAAGTTTCGATATTAGCGTTTGCTTGTTTTACCTCCGGCAAATCGCTCAAAATAGCTTGAGTATTTATATAAGCGAACTTCTGTGCGAAAGTGGCAACAGATACCATCATAATAACAAGTAAAATCGATAATTTTTTCATTTCTATTTTTTTTAATTAATCTTAAATTTTTGAATCCGTGAATGATATTACTTTATTCCTAATCTTTTCTTGATAGCTTCGGTTTGGTCATATCTCTCAGTCACAAACAATACTCCTTGTCCCGAACTTTTATCAATTATAATATCAAATCCCTTATCTTCTGCAAAGCCGGTTATTTCAGAATATACTCTATCTTCAATGGGTTGCACCAATTCTTGCCTTTTTTGAAATAGCTCACCCTCAGGACCAAAATATCCTCTTTGCATCTCTCTGATTTCTTTCTCTTTTTTTACTATCTCTTCCTCTTTGCTTTTCTTCATATCCTCAGTCATCAAAACAGCTTCTGCCTCGTATTCATTGTAGAGAGCTTTGACCTTGTCTTGTTCTTTTATGATTATTTGTCTCCACTGCTTAGCGACTTTATCCAATTCGAGTTGTGCATTTTTGTACTCATCCAAGTTTTCTAGAATACTACCTACGTCAACGATAGCCACACGTTGAGCAAAAGAGCTTAATGAAAATACAACTGTAAACACTCCAAGTATAAAAAATCTTTTCAACATATTCATTAATTTTTATTTTACGAAAATAGTTATCAAGAAAACTCTTAAATTTCCAAAAATAACTCGCGGGCTTTACATTTTAACTTTAATTTAACGTATAGTCAAAAGAAGTTAAATAGTGCCTGCAAGAAAACTCTTACTAATATTATATTCTAATAAAATTTCTTTCTCTCGTCCTTAACCTCAACATTATCAGAAATTGATTTAAGCATTCCACTACTTACAGAAGACTTAACACCTTTAGCTATGTTTTTCTTTTCGCTAACTAAATTAGGCTCTGCACTGTTGTTGTTTATTATTTTTGGTGAAACCATAAATACTCCTGTTGCCCCTACTATAGGTCCGTAGGTTTTGCCAACTTCACCATTGAATACAGCATTCATTACCTTAGGTTCGTTTCCAACCTTATTTACAAATTTAGTTTTAAAAGCAACATCAGAAGCATTTTCTACAGACAAATCAAATTGCTTTGCTACCTCACTCAAATTATTTGAAGTTATCTTTTCTTCGATTTTCTTACCTTTTAACTCATTTTTCACCAATGTCTCAACTCTCTTTCTAACTGTCTCAAGGTTAAACTTACCCGGCTCATCAATTTTTTTCAAATAAGCCAAAACATATTTTTCGTTATAATAAAGCTTTTGGTTGGTATAAGTGTAAACAGTAGGAGCGATATCGTTCACTTCTGTTCCTTCCTCAAAAGCCCAACGAATAATATCTCTTGATGTTTGACCTGCACCTAATTCCATAAGGGTAAAGTCATTAGCCCCCAAAGGCATCGATGCCTTAAAGCTAACATTGTATTTTGCCAATCCCTCTTTCAACGCCTCCGGATTTTCGGAAGTACTCAATATTTCTCCACACAATGTATAAATAGAATCTTGTGTTTCTTCACTTGGAATAATAGGCTTAGAAACATACGCCAATTTATACTTTGAATTTTTGTTATTATATATTTGCTTATTAACCTTGATAAGGTGAACACCAAATCTTGTAGTCACAACATGATAATCACTTTTGTCTTTCAAGAAGCAAGCATCATTGAACGAAGGCACCATAGTTCCTTGTGCAAATGTACCGAGATCTCCTCCTTTAGAAGCACTTCCCGGATCTTGGCTATATTTTATTGCCAAAGAGTCAAATGTCTGTTGTTTCTTATCTAGCACCATTTTCAAGCTATCTATAAATTTCTTTGCTTCTACAAAAGCTTCGGGAGTTGCCTGTCCTTGTGGTACAGATCTCAATATATGACTTGCAGAAACACTATCGGGAACAGGTCTCTTGTCGATGACCTTGGCAACAGTATAAACATCTTTGTCCTTATAAGGTCCTATAACAACACCTTTGTTCAAAACAAGCGTAGAGTCAGATTTTATCTGCTCGGGAAGACCGTCGAAATCGTAATATACAGGAGAGATAACACCCTCGTTAGATACAACGAAAAGACTGTCATTCTGACTATTTTTAAGATCTTTTGCCAGCTCTTTCGCCTGTGTATAAATAGCATTTACATCAGCTTCGGTTGGCTTCACGTTAAAAATAGCATAATCTAAAATTCTCTTTTCTTCCTTATTTTCATACATCTTTTTATGAGCATTGTAGTACTCTTCTACATCCTTATCCGTTACGTCAACCTCATCGTCAGATATTTTGTCAAAAGGAATTTTCACATAGTCGAAATCCAATTTACTATTCTCAAGATTGTAATTATCTTTAGCAAACCAAGAAGGTATATATACTGCCTTTGATACCAAATCAGACATTTTTGAATTCAAGCTGGTATAAATGATTTCTTTTTCTTGAACAGACCAAAATTTCTTGTAGTCTTGATTCAAAGAACCATTATCTATCATCTCCTTTATTTTATTGAGCGTGGCTCTATCTACCATATTAGTCTGCTTATTTCTAAATCTGGTAGTAATAATCGGACTCAATCTGTCTCCAAACTCCAAATCCAACAATTCTTGAGTACTTACACCTAAACCTATCTCACTAGCTAAAGTGTTGGTCAAAGTCTTATTTTTGAAATAATTCCAAAGATTTGAACGGTTAGAATATGTATTAGCGGCAGAATTTCCGTAAAGAATTCTTTCTGCCTCACTAAATTCTCGATAATCAATCTTTTCTCCATTAATTTCTCCCATTGTGTTTCTATCTCCGGAAATTCCAACTGCAATAAGAACAATAAGTATCCAACTATTTTTTCTAATCGAACCTATTAAAGCCATATCAAATTTTATTTATATTTTTGAATATAATACACACGCCAACCCCATTGTTAGGGACTAACAATTTAAAAAACCGTGCAAAGGTAGTTGTTTTATTGGATTTACAAACAAAACAAAGCAACTATTATACACATCAGGTAAATAAAGTTAGTTATTGAGGCTAAAAGACCTATGTTTTTGAAAATAAATTTAAAAAAATACGCGCAATCACCACTGTAAAAATGAATAGACCTAATCTTTAGGGATATACATCTCGGAAAATGAAGGAAACCTTGCACTGCCGTAGTGAACAAAGTTTTTATCTCCTCCTTTTAGTCTAGGTTTATATTTTTTAATAAAGTCTATAAAAAAAGCTGTTATTTTTTTAAAATCCATATTACGACTATTGGGTCTTGGATAATACGTGATATAATCTATACTTCCATTCTTATTCCAAAAGACATTAATCCAAATCTTCAGACCATTTAAGTCAAAATCTGTCGCCTTGGCATACTCTTCCATATCCTTCAATAAGTACATCCAGTTGACATAAGCCAACTCCATAGAATCATTACTAACCTCTAACAAACTCGACGGATAAAGGCTTGTAAAACTATTATATAACTCTTCATTCTCTCCGATCAAAAACGCCTTAGGTAAGTCCTTAGACACAACTTGAGCGCGTACCACACCTAAAGAGAATACGACAAAAAATACTAACGATATGTGTTTTGAAAGATTATTCATTCTAAACTTTAACAATTTTAGATGCGCTAAATTATAAATAAAAATAAATTTAACCTACTATTTAAAAAATATTTTAGTGTACTCTACAACGCTTCCTGTATCATTGGATGCCTTAATACTAATATTATTAAGCCCTTTGCGCAATTTCAAATCAGCTTTTATTAAATTTTCGTCCCTGATATACATCACCCCTTTAACATCATTACCATTCAAGGTCAAATCAACATAAGAAGAGTGTAGTATACCTTCTACTTTTGCCCTAAATTCAAAATTCCTATCATGTACAGTCTCTCCCGATTTATTAGGTGTTGTGATTACGACAGTAGGCTTCTTAGGCTTTCCTTCAAATGACACATTCAAGGTATCGGAAGCAACACCATAGTCATTTACTGCCTTTATTATAATTTCATTTTGCCCATGACCAACGACTACACGAGAAGAAAGCATTTCATTTTCCAACCTGAAAGAACTAAACACAGAACCATTTACGGTAATTCTAACATCTCTCTTACTTGTTACATTTTGCACTATTGCTTTAACAGGGACATAAGCCGCACCAACTATTATTCCGTTTTTGGGAGATGTTATTTGGATTGCAGGCTCTATTTTAGATCTATATTCAAAAGTAACTTCATCATAATCAGACCCCAATTTATTCTCAGCATCAACTCTCAAGGTGTTTTTACCTAGCTTCAAAGGCAATTGAGAAAATATAATCCCCAATTTTTCATCATAACTAAAATCCGTAAAGTCATTGCCGTTTAAGGTAACATAAACATCATCTATAGAAGTAACATTTTCAATAGATGCCCTAAATATAACCGTATTTCTGTCGCTCTTAAACCTGTTTCGAGGAGAATTAATCATTACCGCAGGAGGAGCTTTTATAGGTATCTCATAAGTGAAACTTATTTCTTTTTCTTCGGAGCTTTTACTATTGGAAACCCTTATCAATAGATTATTTTCCCCCTCTGTTAGATTTAACTCTGCAAATAAATTTCCTGTCTGCAAGTCGAAATCAAATTCATCAATACTCCTACCATTTAGTGATATTTTGACATCATGTTTATCCTCAACATAACTTAGCTTGGCTTTAAGTCTTATGATATCGTTTTCTATATTCAAGTTATTTTCAGGATAAATAATATCTATTTCAGGCGATCTGAGATCATCATCTTCTTCGTAGCCTTGAGAATCATCTTGGCTATCACTCTGCTTATCACCCTGATCATCGCCTTGGTTATCATCTTGACCTATACCACAATTCAATTTGTGTTCTCCCGACGTTTCTTCACCGTTATTGTTTATAATAACTTTTATCACATTTGCGCCTTCATCCAAATACAAACTGCTTTTCAAAACACCCTCATCATCGTCATATCTAAAGTTTCTAATCTCGAATTGATTGAGGAACAACTTAATTTTCTTCTTTGCAACTCTTTCCTTTATGTTTACTTCAATAGAGGTTTTACAATCCTTGTCCGGTTTTTCAACATTTACAAAAACTATTGTTTCATCTTTGGCTTTGGGCGGCTCTTTATCCAAATAGACGGTCAAATCATCTACACTTATCCCATACATATTTTTAGCCGTTATTTTTATCGTAGAAACATCATCATAAAGACTAAATTTGTCCGTAACAATACCTGTACCAGCGTTGAAGTCAAAATACTTTACAGGTCTTTCATTAACCGATATAGTAATATCCTCGGAAGATGAAACTCCGGTTATTTTTGCCCTTAATTCCAGCAGGTCAGTACCATTGAGATACGATATTTTAGAATCAGGTGACAAAAATGATATTTGCGGCTTACGCTTACTATTATCGGTAGCAACATCATTACCCTCATCATTACTGTTATCATCAGCATCGCTATCTTTTTCCTTATTTTCGTCAGGATCTACTTTGTAGTATATATCGAAACTATCGGTAGATTTTCCTTCATCATTAGAGGCTTTCAAGACAAAACTATTAAGACCTTCGGCTAGCCTTACCTTTATTTTAAACTCACTGGTTTTTTCATTAAAGGTATAGCTTTTGAAAGGGTGCCCATTTGCCAAAATCTCTATATTTTCATCGGAATCAATATCGTGTATTCTGGCTTTTATAGTAAATATTTCTTCTTCGGAGTAAAAAACCTTTTCTCTGGGTTCTAAAAGTACTATTTCCGGTCTCGAAATCTCATTAACGTCCCCTTTATAATTTATAGAAATAACGTCTCTACTTTGACCGGCACTATTCTTTCCGTAAACCTGAATTTTATTATCGCCCGGTTCCAATTGAGCAAAAAACCTAACAAATTGAGGGCTGAACTCAAATTCTACTTCCTTGCCATTAACCTTGCACTTAACATCCAAAGCTGATTCTATATTGTTTATTTTAGCCTTTATAAAAACCCTGTTTTTATCGCTGTGGTAAGGTCTTTTTTCCGGTTCTATTATCTTTACTTCGGGATAATTATGATCTTGCACCTCCTGCGGTATTCTATAACCCGGTGAAGGCAATTCGTCACTTTTAAAATCTGCTCGGCGATAATCTTTTCCACCGCTACTCAAGCCTTTATATAGATACAAATTGGCTCCTAATCTCAAACAATTAACAAAGTCATTGCCACTATCGACATGAGATTGTGCATCAATTTCATTACTATTACTATAATAGAGTTTATCAACTATAAATATCGACAAATAATCATTAAAATCATAGCCAAACTCCAATCCCAAAGATGGCATTAATTTAGTTTTCAGAGGGAAGTCTCCAAAACCTTCCGCCTTAGTTTCGTATTTTCCGTCTAATATATTCCTGAGTTCTTTTTTTCTTTCTTTGGGATTAACATTCAAGATATTATTAAATTGCTCTGTGTAATATGCACCATTACGATCCTTTATATCCATTTTAGTAGTAAAGACCCCCACGTTTCCACCCAAAATTAGAGACAAATACCATCTCTGCTCTGCTCTAGCTTTGTTGTAACTAAGTTTTCCATCAATCCCCATAGAAAACATAGATGTTTTGTAATTATAGAAAAACAAATCATAATCGGTATCAGTAAGAATTTCATTTTCAAAAGGTCCTTTTTTACCATAATCATCAAGCCCCTTGGTAACACCATATTCCATATTTCCCAACAAGTGAAATGAAAACAAAGACTCTTCCCGATAATAAACATTTTTACCTAAAGATATACCTACCGACCAACCTCCGAATTCTGACGATACATCACTGAATTGTCGGGCATCTCCAAAGGACAAAGAGGCTACATAACCCTGATCTTCCCTACCAAAATCAGCCCCTAAAAGCTGACTGTAAAAAAGACTACAATCAATAACTACAATCAACAATACCAGTATCAGATTCCTAAATGACATCATATTAAAAACTATTTTTTGTAACACAACAACAAATCCATCGTGTAAAAATATATATTTTCAACAACAAATTCACATTCTTTAATGAAGATAATCCCAATTTATTTTAAATAAAGCCGATTAACGACCGATTTAATACATCATTAACACACTAGACAATGTCTATGTTATAATAACAATTTTACATTAAAATCACCTATTAGAAAATGGTATTTCTTACGCCCTGTTCCGATTTTCATTTTAATTTAATTAATTATTCGTGTTAAGATATGGTTAGAATATAATTTATTATTAACTTCGTGCAAGCAAGAGTATTTTTTGGTAAACATATTCCCCCTTTTTGCTTTTTTCAGAAGAATAAGAGCGGTTGGGCGCATAAGGATAGGGTATTGTATTTGATTTTAATTTTTATATAAATGAGTATAGAAGAAAGAAAGACTTACAGTGATATAGATTTGAAAGAGGAACTTTATAAGAATTTTGGCTTCGACAATTTCAAATCATTTCAAGCTGATATAATAAAAAGTGTTCTAAATGGTAAGGATACCTTTGTTATTATGCCAACGGGTGGTGGAAAATCACTTACTTACCAATTGCCGGCACTGATGATGGATGGCACTGCTATTATCATATCTCCGTTGATCGCCTTGATGAAAGATCAGGTAGATTCGATAAGGGGCTATTCTCAATCGGATACTGTCGCCCATTTCTTGAATTCTTCACTAAATAGAACTCAGATAAAAGAGGTAAAGAGCAACATAGTGGAGCAAAAGACAAAAATGCTCTTTGTCGCACCTGAAACATTGACAAAAGAAGAAAATATAGAATTTTTTAGAAACATAAAATTATCTTTTATAGCTGTTGATGAGGCTCATTGTATTTCGGAATGGGGACACGATTTCAGACCTGAATACAGACGAATAAGAGAAATGATTGACTCTATAAACAAAGATATTCCAATTATCGCATTGACCGCTACCGCTACCGATAAGGTAAGATCGGATATAATAAAAAATCTCAAAATGAGAGATTTAAATTATTTCGTATCATCGTTCAACAGGTATAATCTCTTTTATGAAATAAAACCTAAAAAAACTAAAGAATCAGCTATCAATGATTTGGTCAGAGTAGTAAAATCTATGCCCAATAAATCGGGAATAGTATATGTTCAGAGCAGAAAAACAACAGAAGAAATAGCAGAAGTACTACAAGTAAACGGCATAAAAGCAGAAGCCTATCACGCAGGATTGGACTCTAAGGTCAGAACAACCATTCAAGATCAGTTTTTGATGGAAGACATCGACGTGATATGCGCAACCATAGCCTTTGGTATGGGAATAGACAAGCCCGACGTTAGGTTCGTTATTCACTTCGATATTCCTAAAAGTATCGAAAACTACTATCAAGAAACGGGAAGAGCAGGGAGAGACGGTCTGGAATCAAAATGCATCACCTACTATTCTCACAAGGATATATTGAAACTTGAAAAATTCTTAAGAGACAAACCGGTATCGGAAAGAGAATTGAGTGTGCAACTGATGGATGAAATAGTAGCGTATTCGGAAACAGGATCGTGTAGAAGAAAGTTTTTGCTGCATTATTTCGGAGAGGATTTTGATGAAAAAGACTGTAACGACATGTGCGATAATTGTAAGTCGCCAAAAGAAAGTATCGAAGCAAGCAAGGACATAAAATTGGTTTTGGATGTGATAAAATCCCTTCACCAAAAGAATATGATTAAAACTCTTGTCGATTTTGTGGTTGGCAGGAAATCTAAAGAAATGAAAGATTTCAGATATACCGAAAATAAAATGTTCGGTATAGGAAAGGAAAAAGACGCACATTATTGGCATTCCATAATCAGACAATCTCTTCTCAACAATCTCCTATACAAAGATGTGGAGCTTTACGGTGTAATAAAAATCACTGAAAAAGGAGAGGAATTTATCAAAAAGCCCCATCCTATAAATATTCCAATGAATCACGATTACGAAAATAATGACGACCAGGAAGTATCTATGGGAGGACAAGGTGGTTCTGCATTGGATGAGGTATTGTTCGGTTTGCTGAAGGACGTAAGGCACGATGAAGCCAAAAAACTTGGAGTAAAGCCTTGGGTTATTTTCTCAGACCCCGCTTTGCAAGATATGTCTACCCTATACCCGATGAACATAGAGGATATGCTGAATATATCGGGAGTAAGTAAGGGAAAAGCAGAAAGATACGGCAAGCCATTCTTAGATCTTATAAATAGTTATGTTGAAGAAAACGACATAGACATACCTTCCGATTATTTGGTAAGACAAGTAGCCAATAAGTCAAAAACGAAAGTATCTATAATAAAACTCATAGATAGAAAAATGAGTTTTGAAGACATCGCTAAGAATATAAGCATGACTTATTATGACTTGCTCGACGAAATGTACGTTATAGTGTCATCAGGTACCAAACTAAATATAGATTACTATATCAATGATAAAATCGAAGAGAGTGTTAAAGAAGATATTTATGACTACTTCTCAGAAGCAGAATCCGATTCTCTGGAAGATGCTTTGGACGAATTTTATGAAGATGACGATATTACCGAAGACGATATTCAGTTAGTAAGGATAAAGTTTATCTCGGATATGGCAAACTAAAAGGAGTCATTACAAGACTCTCGTAAAGAATATAACCTATATTAATTTGTAGATAATATACTATTTTAACTGCTTTTTTCGTAATTGAGTAGAATAAATCAATAACTCGAATCAGTATGAAAAAGATAGTATTATCAGTACTCCTTATTTTAGTTGGAACACTAATAGGCTTATCTTGGCGATTAGACTGCTCAAAAGAAGCTCCTAAATTAACTAAAGAAACACCTACGGAAAAAAGCTCTATTGAGAAAAATACAATTAATAAAGAGGAACAAATTAATAAAAAAGAAAGTGTCAAGCCATACACCAACGTATTGAAAAGCTATGAAACAGCTGTTGTGGAGTTGTTTAAAGACGTTTCTCCGTCAGTGGTATATATCACAACATCCACTTATCAGAGAGACTATTGGTCGAGAAATGTCTACGAAATACCTAGCGGTTCGGGTTCGGGATTTATCTGGGATAACGACGGGCATATTATCACCAACTATCACGTTGTGAAAAATGCGCGTAAAATAGAAGTTACACTGAGCGACCACTCGTCTTGGAATGCGAATTTGGTTGGCGTTTCTGCCGAAAAAGACATTGCTATTCTCAAGGTTAATGCACCAAGAAAACGACTTAATGCCGTTGAAATTGGCAGTTCTTCGGATTTGACAGTAGGACAATTTGTGATGGCAATTGGCAATCCATTTGGATTAGACCACACACTTACAACGGGTGTAATCAGTGCCTTGGGTAGAGAAATACAATCCCAAGCCCAAATACCCATAAGAGATATAATCCAAATCGATGCAGCTATAAATCCGGGAAATTCAGGAGGACCGCTTTTGGATTCTTCGGGAAAACTTATAGGAGTCAATACAGCTATTTACAGCCCTTCGGGAGCATCTGCCGGCATAGGATTTGCCATTCCCGTCGATGTTGTAAAATGGGTCGTTACCGATATAATAAAGTACGGAGAAGTACGACGACCAATAATCGGCATAGAACTTTTACCAACGAGCTACGCAAGAGCTTTTGGCATTGAAGAGGGCGTACTTACCTATTACGTTTACCCCAATTCGCCGGCAGCTCAAGCAGGATTGAAGAGCACAACCAGGAATAGATTGGGAGATATCATCATCTCTATCAATGATAAAAAGCTGAAAGATAATAATGACTTAATCCTGGAGCTGGAAAAGTACAAAGCCGGAGATAAAATCAAAGTATCCATAATTCGTGATGACAAAAAAATAGATAAAGAATTGATTTTAGCGTCAAATTAACTTTTCATTTTTTTCGGATTCTTGGGAACAGGGTCGTAACCTGAACCTCCCCAAGGATTGCAACTCAATATTCTTTTGATCGCCATCCAAGTGCCAACTATTGGACCCCATTCGTTTATGGCATCAACCGAATAATGAGAGCAAGTAGGCGTATACCTACAATTGCTACCCAACAAGGGAGATATGAATTTTTGATAAAACCTTATAGGAATTATCAATAATAAATTGAAAAACTTGACAATGTACTTCATTACTTTTTCCACTTTATACTACATCCTATGCTCGGATATTGCGACTCGTTTACCTTGCGACCATCCAGTATGGCATCCAAGGCATCAACAATATCTTTTCCTGTCGCTTCTTTGCCTGAATTGGGCCTATTTTCATCGAATCTACCTCTGTAAACCAACTTCAAGTCTCCGTCAAAAACAAAGAAATCAGGCGTACAAGCTGCATCGTAATTCTTTGCTACAATCTGATTCTCATCGTAAAGATAAGGAAATGAGAATTGTCCCATTTTACCCATTATGTGCATAATATCAGGATGGTCAAGAGGATAATTTTCAACATCGTTGGAGCTTATTGCCACAAATGATATTCCCTTTTTCTTATATTCATCTGCAATATCTACAAATCTTTTCATCACGTGATGCACATAAGGACAATGATTACAGATAAAAGCAATTACTGTCGCTTTTTCAGACTTAATATCATTCAATGAAACCAATTCTTTGTTCATCGTATCGTACAACTGAAAGTGGGGAGCTACTGTCCCCAAGGATAACATATTTGATTCTTTAGCTGCCATATTTTTTTTATTTTGAAACAAATTAAGATTGAAATAAGTTTTGATGGAGAATAAAGAAGAGCCTGTTTTCGATTTGAAAACAGGCTCTTCTTTAACGGGACAATTAAATTGTGACCTTGTTTGTAGTCACATTAAAACCGTCATATTACTTTTTGTTTGAGTTCAATATACTCTTCTTACCTTCAGGAACACCTTTTGCTTCTTCCGGCTTATTGATCATACCAATGACCTTAATCACGTGTCTATTATTAGTCTTTTCATTAGTAAGAATTGTTACTCTCTTATTGATTTTACCAAGTCTATTAGTAGCATATCTGATCTTCAATTCTTTTGTTTCTCCGGGCATAACAGCCTCTCTGGGCCAAGTAGGTACTGTACAACCACAATTTCCTTTTGCGCTTTTAATAATCAAAGGTTCGTTTCCTGTATTCGTAAAATTAACACTTCTAAATGGTTCTGCGTTTCTCTCAATAGTACCATAGTCAACCGTTTCAGATTCAAGAGTCATAATAGGACCGTCTTGATTTACTTTTTGTTCGGCTTTTACGTTTTCAGTACTTTTGGCTTGTTCTTTAACATCTTGAGCGAAAATCACATTTGCTGCTAAGAAAAACGCGAATAATGATAATACTAATTTCTTCATCATAATTATTTTACTTGATTAAAAATTTTATTTTATAACTAATTGCGGCACTTCACCTAACAATTATTAATACCTAAACTCTGCTAAACATAGGTATCATACTAACCGCAAAGGTATATGTATTATTGGTAATTATCGTTAATTATGGTGTTAATAATACGTTAATCACTACCAAGACAGTGACAAAAAAAACTATTCCAATTCAAAATGACAGTACCCATTTCTGCGTTGTAGTTTCGATTATACATTGGCAAGGGATTTGCATGATTTTGTAGCGTGAGATATATCACAAAAAAGGGTATACTGTATTTTTATGTTCAAAATAAGGTTAAATAGTATTCTTATTCTGGGGGGATTGTCCATTTTGGGAGTGGTCGTATTGCAGGTGTATTGGATTGTTTTGTCCTTACGAATTAGGGATAATGAGTTTCATGAGAAAGTCTACATTGCACTCAGAAATGTAGCATCCAAGATGGCTACCGAATCTAAAGTAGATTTACCAAAATCGGGATTGATAAAGCAAATATCATCAAATGCCTATCTGATAAACTACAACGACTTCATCGATCGTGACATTTTAGAAGACTACCTGATACAAGAGTTTGATGAAGTAGATGAAGAAATGAAATTTGAATTTGCGATATACGATTGTCATTCGGGAGATCTTGTATATTGCGACTATTGTAATATCGGAAAAAAGACAAAAGAACGAATAGCAAAGAAAATCCAAAATATAGATAGATCCACAAATTACTTTATCACCAGATTTCCCGACAAAAGTTTCTTTCTACTCCAAAATGTAAAATTGTATATTTTAGTGGGATTTCTTATCATTATGGCGGTATATGCCTATTTGTACGCCGTCAAATCCATTTTTGAACAGAAAAAACTTTCGGAGTTGCAAAAGGATTTTGTTGACAATATGACTCACGAGTTTAAAACGCCGTTGACATCTATAAAACTCGCATCGGATGTAATCGGCAAAAGCGATGAAATAAAATCTAATCAAAAGCTGAAAAAATATAGCAGCATCATAACTCAACAAAGCGAAAAACTGACATCGCACATAGAACGAATGTTAGATTTGATTAGGAGCGATACAAAGTTCAAACTGAAAAAAGAAGAATTGGAGTTAAATGTTTTTATAAGTGATTTTGTGGAGAAACTTAAAGATGAAATAGAGTTTAAAGATGCAATTATAGAGGTTACTAAGCCAAGTACTCCTAATTTTGTAGAAATTGACAAATACCACTTTAGTAATGTACTCTATAATATCGTCGAAAATGGACTCAAATATAACAATAGCGAAAAAAAGAGGATAAATATAAACATTATCAACGATAAAGACTTAGTTTTGCTTTCTTTTGAGGATAATGGTGTTGGTATTTCAAAAGAAGACTTATCCAAAATCTTCAATAAATTTTACAGAGTTCAAAAAGGAGATGTTTATGATACAAAAGGTTTTGGGTTAGGACTTTACTACGTGAGGAATATAATTGACCTACACGGATGGAATATAGAAGTAAGCTCTAAACCGGAGAAAGGAACCACATTTACTATTCAAATCAATAAATCAATATGACAAAAGATACTACCAAACAGGCAAGCATACTCTATGTAGAAGACGACGAAGTATTGGCATTCATAACTAAAGATAATCTTGAAAGCAATAATTTTGAAGTGCATCATTATTTGGATGGTGTTGATGCATTTAATGCCTATCAAAAATCAAAGTTCGACATCTGTATAATAGATGTTATGTTGCCCAAAATGGATGGATTCACACTTGCAGAAAAGATAAGGGAATTGGACTTGGATATCCCGATTTTGTTTCTCACGGCAAAATCTCTAAAAGAGGATAAAATCAAAGGGTTGGTTATCGGTGCTGACGATTATTTGACAAAGCCCTTTAGCATAGAAGAGTTGGTTTTGAAAATTCACGTCTTTTTGAAAAGGAATAAAATCAATACCGAAGAAGAAAAATTCCTTTATTCCGTTGGTAAATACAATCTTGATTATACTGATTTGTTACTTAAATTTGGAGATGAGGTAAAGCGATTGACCCAAAAAGAAGCGGATTTGTTGGTTTTTCTTATCAAAAATCAAAGTAAGGTTATCAAAAGGTCTGAAATATTGAAAAAAATATGGAAACAAAACGATTACTTCGCCGGTAGAAGCATGGATGTTTTCATAAGCAGACTGAGAAAATACCTCTCAAAAGATCCTGATTTGGAAATAGAAAACATACACGGTGTAGGGTTTAGATTCAAAGGACTTTCTTAGAAAAGCAAGAGCACAATATTACCAATGAGTTAATGAACCAATGGCACAATGAGGCAACCGCCTAAAATATACATAGCCATCAAAACAAAATCAGAAACAGGTAGTTTTACTCTTGAAGTTACAGATAAGTTTATGAAGCTAATAATTAGTCTCTGCAAGAAAACCCTTGATTTTTGGAGTTTTCTTGCAGAGACTAATTACAAAATAGGATTTATCCCCAAAGCAAAGCCAGGCTTTTTTATGAGGTGCAGGTGGCAAATAGGGCGTGATCTCTCACTACTACCTCCAATACCTCTTTAATGCAAACTTGGTCTAATCGGCAAATTTCTGAATATTTCGTCTTCGGTATCTACCCAATAATCAAGACGTTTTTTGACGGTTTCCTCGTCGAAATATGTCATTGCCATATCTGTAAAAATATGTCCGTGCTTCGATTCGTCGGCAGCTATCTTTTTGTATATCGCTTTTAGTTTTTCATCGGACAAGGCTTTTTCTACCGCTCTAAATCTTTCCTTACCTCTTATCTCCGAAACAGAAGCGATAAGCAGCCTATCCAAAAATCGCTCTACACGACCGGAGTGAGCTTTTTTGATCATAGCCATCGCATACTCATCTTTTGGCATAGAATGTCGCAATTGTATCCCTCTCTCCAACATCACATCGTATATCAGCCTAAAAATTATCCCCATAGAATTAGCAGAAACCTTGCGTTCCGAATCGGCATGATCTTTCAGAAATTCATCAAAGTCATTTAATACAACATCTATCCATTCTTGGGAAGAAAAAGTCTTCAATTCCGGTACATATTTCATTTTTAACTACATTTTTTTAAGTACAATCAATAATGCCCTCACAACAACACTTATAACAGCCCTGAGGGCACAAGCACTAATGCCATAGAGAGTAACCAATTTATAAACCTTCTATTATTTTAAGCTGCCAAATTAGTCAAAAAACACGAACAAAAATAAGTTTTGACAATAAAAAAATGTAAAACCAAATTACTTTTAAAATATCGCATAAATAATTTGAATTATTTTTTTGTTTGGGTAATATATACATATCTTTGTTTCTAAATTATAATTATAAATCATATAAAATGAGAAATTTTTTACTTTTTGGAATTACCCTATTGATGTTAGTTGGCTTCAACAAACTCAATGCGCAAGATATTGTTAATATCCCTGATGCTAACTTTAAACAAGCTCTTCTAGAGCATAACCCGATCATAGATACCGATGGTGATAATGAAATATCGCAAGAAGAAGCAAAGGCTTTTGATGGAACTTTAGACGTAAGCAATAAGTCTATTCAAGATTTAACAGGAATAGAGGTTTTCGTTAATATCAAACGGTTATACGCCTTTGATAATAATATATCCGGCGTATTAGACTTTACTAACCACACTGCTTTGGAGCGTTTAAATTGCAGTTCAAACCAAATAGAAGGTGTTGATATTTCTAAATGTACAGCATTGACCAGATTGAGTTTGAACGAAAATCGACTACAAAGCATAGACCTCTCGGCTAATGACAATTTAGAAAGGTTGTGGCTTTATTACAATCAACTTGAAAGCGTAGATGTAAGTAATATGCCTAACTTGGAACATTTAGCGATAGATAATAATAAATTGACAAGTCTAGATGTTTCTAAAAATACTAACCTATTAACTTTGGGGGTTTACTACAATCAATTGAAAAGTATTGATGTTTCAAACAACAAGCAACTTTACCTTTTAAACGCTTGGAACAATAATTTGACAAGTGTTAATGTCGCTAATGGCAATAATGCCAATATGACAAGAATGAAGGTTCATAATAACCTGGAGCTAACTTGTATCCAAATTGACGCCGGTTTTGACCCTGACTCTAAAGCTTGTACAGGCGTAAACGGTCAAGAAGGATGGTGTAAAGACGAAACAGCTAAGTGGAGTACAGATTGCTCAACTACCGGCATACAAAATGACGTGTTGGAAGACAGTAAAGTTAATTTATATCCCAACCCTGCTCAAAATAAAGTTATCTTGACACTTGACGGAGGGACATTAAACTATGTAAAAGTATATAACACACAAGGTGCAAAAGTTTTGGAAAGTACCGATACCGTCTTAAATTTAGAAACTTTAACATCCGGGATTTATTTTGTAAAAATATTTACGACAAATAATAGTGTAATTTATAAAAAACTAGTTAAAGAGTAGTATTTCTAAAGAAGCAACAACAATGCAACTTATATTGATGTTATTTTTTAGCAAAAACAGCTAAAAACCTGATAATAAACACTATAAATATAGAATAAATTAGCTTGTAATATTTAAAACAACTATTATTCATTATTTTATTTGTGTAATAATAAAAAAGTTACTAATTTCAGCCGCTTGTTTGGGAACTTGAATTTCTAGACTTGTGATTTTAAGTTATTATATTTATTTAAGGATTTACATTACAAACTTCATAAAACTTATAGTATATGGGATTAGAAACGAAAAATATTAGGAACATCGTCCTTTTGGGACACTCAGGTTGTGGAAAAACATCAATGTCAGAGGCTATGCTTTTTGAGGCTAAGGGAACAGACAGGCTCGGAGCAGTAGACAACGGTTCTACAACTTCAGACTTCACTAATATTGAAAAAGACAAAGGAAATTCTATTTTTAGCACCTTGATGCACGCTAAGTGGAAAGATTCAAAGATAAACATCATTGACACTCCCGGATTGGACGATTTTGTGGGAGAAGTAATATCTTCTATGAAAGTTGCCGATACCGCCGGTCTGATACTCAACAGTACTAACGGTGTAGAAGTAGGTACGGAATTGGTTTGGGAGTATATCAAAAAATATGAAACACCTTGTTTCTTTGCTATTAATCAAGTGGATCACGACAAGTCTGATTTTGACAGAACATTGGAGCAAGCCAAAGAGAGATTCGGTAACCAAGTTACTCCATTACAATTTCCTTATGATCAAGGCAGTGGTTTCTCAAGTATCGTAGATGCTTTGAGAATGGTAATGTACGTATTCCCCGAGGGAGGCGGAAAACCCGAGAAAAAGCCTATTCCTGACGATGTGATGGAAAGAGCACAAGAGATGCACAATGC
>PDWI01003842.1_pt1 | contig 41015 bp, 42 predicted proteins | sample 1430891 | NCBI WGS metagenome assembly PDWI01 (sample SAMN01162508, study PRJNA174530) | Oral metagenome, whole genome shotgun sequencing project. | biome: Marine environment; feature: Marine mammal; material: Swab sample of the gingival sulcus; isolation source: swab sample of gingival sulcus... | reverse complement strand
AAAAAAATTATGTCAATGTTCTGTTATCAATGTCAAGAGACATCAAAAGGTACGGGCTGCACCGTTATGGGCGTATGCGGAAAGAGTGCCGAAGTATCAAATCTACAAGATTTGTTGGTATATCTGCTCAAAGGTATATCTGTTTATAGTACCGAAGCTCGTAAAAAAGGTGTGGAAGACGAGCAAATCAACAAATTTGTATTTGATGGTCTATTTAAAACCATCACAAACGCCAATTTCGACAAATCAGTGTTTGAAAATGTTATTCGTGAGGCTTTTGAGGTCAGAGAAAAAGCAAAGTCTTTGATGGAAAAAGTAGGTGCTACAACAACCTGTCAACACGACTCTGCCGTATGGAGATGCAAGACCACAGAAGAGATGGAAAAAAAAGCCACTCAAATAGGTATCCTTACAATCGAAAACGAAGATGTTCGTTCGCTCCGTGAACTTGTAATATATGGACTAAAAGGTATGGCAGCCTATGCCGAACACGCTTACAATTTAGGACAACAAAGCAATGAAATATGGGAGTATATGCAAAGAGCTTTAGTGGCAACCATAGACGACTCTTTGAGCGTAGAGCAACTCATCGATATTGTCTTGGAGTGTGGTAAATATGGAGTAGTAGCAATGGATTTACTCGACAAAACTAATACTACTAAATATGGCTCGCCTGAAATGACAAAAGTAAATATCGGAGTGAAGAACAACCCTGCTATCCTAATCAGCGGACACGACCTCAGAGATATGGAAGACCTCCTCGAACAGACCAAAGGCACAGGCGTAGATGTTTACACTCATAGTGAAATGCTTCCCGCACACTACTATCCAAAATTCAAGCAGTATGAGCACTTTGTAGGCAACTACGGAAATGCTTGGTGGAAACAGAAAGAAGAGTTTGAAACATTCAACGGTCCTATATTATTTACTACCAACTGCATCGTACCTCCTACATCAAGTGCCTCCTACAAAGATAGAATCTACACCACAGGAGCATCTGGACTGACTGGAGCAAAACACATTGCCGACAGACCCCAAGGCGGTAGTAAAGATTTTTCTGCTATCATCGAACACGCTAAGAACTGCCAACCACCCACACAGATAGAACAAGGTGAAATATTAGGTGGATTTGCTCACGCACAAGTATTTGCTCTTGCAGACAAAGTGGTAGAAGCCGTAAAATCAGGTGCTATACGCAAATTTGTGGTGATGGCTGGTTGTGATGGCAGAATGAAAGACCGCAACTACTACACCGAATTTGCACAAAAACTTCCGCAAGACGTTGTGATACTAACCGCTGGTTGTGCTAAATATCGTTACAACAAACTACCACTTGGAGACATCAATGGAATACCTCGTCTGCTTGACGCTGGTCAATGCAACGACTCTTATTCGTTGGCAGTCATCGCTCTTAAACTCAAAGAGATATTCAATTTAAATGATGTCAATGAACTACCAATCGCATACAACATTGCTTGGTACGAACAGAAAGCGGTTATAGTGCTTTTAGCTCTGCTCTATTTGGGTGTAAAAAACATTCATTTAGGACCAACTCTTCCTGCGTTCTTGTCGCCTAATGTAGCTAAAGTACTTGTAGAAAACTTCGGTATAGGAGGTATTTCCACAGTTGATGAAGACATCGCAACACTCATAAATGCGTAATTAGTATATAAAAAAGAGGGTATTTTACTACAACTAAAATACCCTCTTTATATATATAAATATCATCAAATATCCATCTTACGCCAAACGGCTGCTATATAAGCTAGAACAAATGGGACTAACAAAGATACTAAACTCATTGTTTTAAGCGTAAATATACTCGAAGATGAGTTTGCAATAGTAAGAGATGAATTGATATCAGATACAGAAGGATAGTATGCAGAGCCATTGAAACCTGCCATTAGCAACACTATAAGTACTACCATCACTGTGCCTATCCCAGCAAACCAAATGCCTCGTACAGACTGTTTGCAGAAAGCTCCACTAACAATTCCGTATAAAACACCAACAACGCCAACAAGCAATATCACTACCATCCATATATTAGACAGTAGAGTATGTAGGTATTTGTATTGTTCTACAACTATTGTGCCGTCAGCCTGTTGTGTCCAACCTTCTTTTAGCAAAAGTTTGACCAAATAAGGCAAGAAAAAGATAAGGAATGCCACTGCATTGACCAATACTTGCTGTCTGCTACGAGCCACAATCTTTTCGTTATTGATGTTATTGATAAAATACAACGCACCAAGCACTCGTACAAGGAAGAATATAGCCAATCCTAGCACTACATTCCATAAATGAAATGAAGTCGTTCCGCCCCAAACGGCTTCTAATCCGTGCCAGTTGGTAGTCCATTGCGAAATAACTGGGTTGCCTAAATCTACTATATTAGCACGATTGACTGTAAATTCTGCTCCAAAAAAGAATGTAGATACAGCCGCTCCGATAAGTACAGGAGCCAAGAGCCCGTTCAAGAAAAGGAAAAATTTATATGAACCATTTCCAAGGAAATTGCCTTTTTTGTATATAAACTCAAAAGAGACTGCTTGTACTATAAAACTAAACAGTATGAGCATCCAAACCCAATAAGCACCACTGAAACTTGTAGAGTAGAAAAGAGGGAAAGATGCAAAAAATGCCCCTCCGAATGTTACAAGAGTAGTGAAGGTTATCTCCCATTTTTTCTTCAAAGAGGTAAGTAATAATTTAAATTCACTCTCCTCCTTGCCCAATTGATATATAAGCGATTGACCGCCTTGAACAAATAGTAAAAATACCAATAACGCTCCAAGTAGCGATACGATAAACCACCAATAGTGTTGATAAAATGTATAATCCATATTATAATGTTATTTTTTTGTTTTACAATAATTTATTTTTTGCCCTCTTCGATAGCAGGACCCGCCTTGATTGCTTTTAGCATTATGCGACACTCAGCAATGAAAAGTATCGTGAATACCGCAAAAAACAAGAAGAATGTTATCTGAACATTAGATGTTGGTATCTTTGAGATAGAGACTCCAACAGGCAATACATCTTGAATACTCCAAGGCTGACGACCTACTTCTGCCACCATCCAACCTGCTTGTGAAGATATGAACGCTAATGGGAATGACAATATAGCAAGAAGTTGCATCAATTTTAATTTTGATAACTGGTCTTTATAGTTAAGGAATAAGATAAGGGCAAATATTCCAATAAAAGCACTACCCAATACTACCATTATATGGAAAGAGTAGAATGTTAATCCCACTGGTGGTATCAACTCTTTGGCATCTTTGATAAATCCATAGCCAAAATGCTTCATATTAGCATCTAAAATAGCTTTTGACTGGGCTTTTAACTGTTCGTTGCCCTCTTTTGAGGCTTTTTTGAAGTCTGCCAAAGCCTTTTGTGCCAACTTCCCATTCTCTACCTTTTGTGCAAAAGGCACTGCTACTGTACCATCATACATAGGATAACCTCCTTTGATAATATCGTTGATACCAGCCACATAAGCATCAGAATCACCGAAAGCCATCATAGACAACAATCCATTGATAGGAGCATCTATTTTTACTATCATAGCATCTTGGGTGTCGTTATACACTTTGTTTGGATTAAGTACTCCAAACCCAACGATATTAGCCTGAGTAGAACCGTCATACAAGCCTTCCATAGCAGCAAGTTTCATAGGTTGATGTTTCGCTACATATTGAGCAGAACCGTGTCCTGTATATCCAGCAAGTACTATTCCTACGATACCGACTATTGATGCTACTGTTATAGAGCGTTTGCAAAACTCCGTCTCTCTCTTTTTGAGAAGATACCAGCCGCATACTGCTATTACAAATGCTGCCCCCATCACCCAACTTGAAGTTACGGTATGGCAAAACTTATTGACCGCCACTGGCGAAAACGCCACTTCCATAAAATTAGTAAGTTCGTTACGGGCTGTCTCTGGGTTAAAATCCATACCTGCGGGGAATTGCATCCAAGCATTAGCAACAAGTATCCACCAAGCCGACATTGTCGCACCAATCACCGCCAACCAAGTAGAAGCGAGGTGAAAGCGTTTGCTGAACTTTTCCCAGCCAAAATACATCACACCAATAAATGTTGCTTCGAGGAAGAATGCTACTATACCTTCTATGGCAAGAGGAGCACCAAAAATATCCCCTACAAAATAGGAGTAGTTGCTCCAGTTGGTACCAAACTCAAATTCAAGGATAATACCAGTGGCTACACCAATAGCAAAGTTCACCCCAAATAGTTTCATCCAAAATTTTGTCAGGCTTTTCCATTTTTCGTCGCCTGTACGATAATAGATAGTCTCATAGATACACATTATTATCCCCAGACCCAAGGTTAGAGGAACAAATATCCAGTGAAACATCGCTGTCAAGGCAAATTGAGCTCTTGACCAATCAATCAATGATAAATCCATAGTTTACAATGTTTTTAGTAATAAAAAAATAATATAATTAATTCTCTTTTTTTATCTATCTCTTGTCAGCTCTTCAATCACATAATCGGCTTTACCCTCTGGGGTGTCTGCCACTGAGTTCAGAAAATTAGGGAAAAAGAATGCTTTTAACACTGCAAACATCACAAATAGTTTGATAAATATAATAATCCACAATGTCTTACTGATTGACGTGAGAGTCGTAAAACCCTCTATGTACATCATAAAAAATTTCTTTATCCTACTGCCCATTTTTCTAATATTTTGTATTGAAAAACACTAAATTAATATATAATAATATTGCAAAATTATAAAAAAAAATGATATAAAACTATACCATAAATAATTTTATCGCACAAAAACAACAAAATCATCGCAAAAACTCCATAACAAAACAAAATAAATTACCTTTGTAAGATATAAATTTTACAATTACAAAAACATTATATGAATAAATTCATTGTTATTTTAACTACCATTATACTTATTGGCAATCAAACCATTATAGCACAAACGACCACCCGCAACGACACCGCCTCACAACGTTTTGCCCTCAACTCGCAAAAATGGATATTGCCTGTGGCATTGATTAGTGCTGGAGTGATAGGCACTCAACTCAACCTCGACTCAAAGGTTCGAGATTATCGTATGGCAAAAAAACCTAACAAAATCGCAATAGACGACTACACCATGTTTATGCCTATGGCAAGTGTTTTTGCATTCGACCTTTTGGGCATAAAAGCAAAACATTCATTCAGACAAAGAGTTTTGGTCAGTAGTACTTCGGCACTACTCTGCTTCTCTATCACTACTGCGGGCAAATACTCCATCGGCAGACTTCGACCAGACGGCTCGACATACAACTCATTCCCATCTGGACATACCTCTGCCGCTTTCACCGGTGCCGAACTGGTTTGGCAAGAGTACAAAGACCAAAATTTTTGGATTGGTATTAGTGGGTACGCCATAGCAACACTAACGGGGGCTTTGAGAGTGTACAACAACCGTCATTGGTGTAGCGATGTGATGGCAGGAGCAGGAGTTGGCATATTGAGTACGAAGATTGCATACGCTCTGCTACCTATAACCTCCAAACTTTTGTTTGGCACAAAAGGGAATAATAATATTATCGCCCAACCAATCATTAGCAGCAACGTCACAGGATTTGGAATATCTTTACGATTATAAAACGAAAAGTTCTTTTATAAAAAAGTACTATAAAAAATGGCAGATATTCAGGTTTTGACAGAGCATATCCGACAAGCCGCCTTAAAGGAGGGCTTTTCTGCTTGTGGCATAGCAGATCTCTTGCCTTTAACCGAAGCAGATGCAGTATTGGATAAATGGTTGCAGAAAGGTTATCATGGCACAATGTCTTATATGGAAAACAATAGAGACAAACGCCTCAACCCATCTCTGCTGGTCGAACAGTCGAAGTCGGCAATAGTGGTTTTACTCAACTACAAACCTTCACGAACTATGCCAAAGCAGTTGCCTCAAATATCTAAATATGCATACGGTTGCGACTATCACAATGTTGTAAAAAAAATGCTATATCAACTTCTTGCACACATCAATGCTGAAATAACTCTATGTAAAGGAGTTGCTTTTGTCGATTCTGCTCCTGTATTAGAGAAAGCGTTAGCTCACAGAGCTGGATTGGGGTGGATTGGCAAAAACTCCCTGTTGGTCAATAGAGAGTTTGGCTCTATGACTTACATAGGCACACTTTTAGTTGATATTCCTCTGGTTGCCAACAAAGAGGTTGTCAGCGATGGTTGTGGCAGTTGTCGGCTATGTATGGATAGTTGCCCCACATCTGCTATCGTTGAACCTCGCCTCATCAACGCCAACAGATGCATTTCGTACCTTAACAAAACTCACAAAGGCGACATTGCAGACGACCTCCGCCCTTTGATAGCCAATAGAATATTTGGGTGCGATGCCTGTATTGATGCTTGTCCATACAATAAACATTCGCCTTCACACTCCACTCCAGCACTTATGCCACGCAAGGAACTTTTCGACACCGACCTTACAAAACTGACCAAAAGTCAATTCAAAAAAATTGTTATGAGAAAAAAAATATAGTTTTAAATCAAAATATTGCTCATATCAGATTTTTATACTAATTTTGTTGCTGTGAAAATGAGTGTATCTATTTTGCAATAAAATTTTGACAAACACACTTTTACAGACTTTATTTTTTTACAAAAAGAGCAATACTATGTCGAGCAAACTTCCTTTTAAGATTTTTTCGGGCGAAAAATCCGAGTATTTAGCATCACAAATATGCCAATCACTCAATTGTGGTTTAGGTAAAAAAACCAAACTGAAATTCTCTGACGGTGAATTCGCAGTATATTACGAAGAGACCGTGCGTGGTTGTTATGTATTTATAGTCCAATCTACTATCCCCAACTCCGACAATCTTATGGAATTACTTATGATGATAGACGCCGCCAAGAGAGCTTCTGCATATAAGATTATTGCGGTAATACCATATTTTGGATGGGCTCGTCAAGACCGTAAAGACAAACCACGTATATCTATTACCGCCAAACTTGTGGCAGACCTATTAAGCACCGCTGGTATAGATAGAGTAATAACGATGGATTTACACGCAGACCAAATACAAGGCTTTTTTGATATCCCTGTCGACCATCTCTACGCATCAACTATATTTGCTCCATTCATCAAGAATCTCAATCTAGATGACCTCGTTATAGCCTCACCAGATGTGGGTGGTTCTAAAAGGGCGAACTCTTACGCTCACCATTTAGACGCACCTCTTGTACTGTGCCACAAGACGAGAGAGAGGGCAAACGAAATAGCATCTATGCGTATCATTGGCGATGTAAAAGACAAAAATGTCGTATTGATAGACGATATGGCAGACACCGCAGGAACTCTTGCCAAAGCAGCCGACCTAATGATAGAAAATGGAGCTAAAAGCGTAAGGGCTATCGTTACTCACGCCGTGATGTCGGGTAATGCTGCAGAAAATATAATGAAGTCTCAAATCACTGAGTTGATATGCACTGACTCTATTCCATTTGATGTAGCTAAATGCCCCAAAGTGAAGGTCTTGTCAATCGCCGAACTATTAGGCATAGCTATATCAAATGTATATCACAACCAATCGATAAGCGAACATTATGTACTCTAACCAATAACGAAACACTCAAATATTTAATCACCCAAGAGAGTTACTCACCAAGTTTTGGTATCTCTCTTTTTTTACACAAAAAATATTTTAACTTAATTACGAAAATATTTTTAGCAAATTATGTTAAATTTAAAAAGTTTGACTAACTTTGCAGTTATATTATGGGAAAAATAAAAATCATATTGTTAGTATCAATTGTTACCATTAGCCTCTTGACTCTAATGGCTTTTCAATATGTCTTGATTAACAAGACAGTCGGCTTTTATGACGATATGTTTGTAAAAGTAGTTGAAAGAGTTTTAAAAGATGTAGAACAAAATACTAAAGAAGAAGACGTAGAAGCCATAATATACGAATACATTGGGATAGATAACATATACAATTACCATTTGCCTATATGTCCCAAAAAGATTGACACTATAAGCGTTGCATCCAAATGGAAGAGCAATCGTAACAATATCTCTATACATAAGTTGAACAACCAACTAAGCGACAACTACAAGAAACAGTACATTCTCAACAAAAAACTTACCGACAAAGTATTTGCCAAACTAATGGCAGAAGGTACAACTAAAGATATTGTGAGTAGGTTAGACTTCGACAAGTTTATGGTACGCATCAAAAATGGTTTGGTAGAAAACAAAATTACAGACGACTTCCTGTTTGTGGCATACGATCAAGCCGACAGAGTCATATTTTGTAACAACCAAATAATCGACAAAAAACATAGAACTATCAAAGTACGATTGTTTGAAATGCCCAACAGCGATGATTATATTTATATAAGTTTATCATTTCCAGATAAAAGTCTATACAACAATCAATTTGTAAAGGCTCTTTTACCTACCGTCATTGTATCTATGTTGCTTTTTGTGTTTGTGGCTATAACATTCTATTTCTTGTTAGTTCAGAAACGAGATGCAGATATCAAGTCAGACTTCCTAAATAATATGACACATGAACTGAAAACTCCTATCGCCTCTATCTCTTTGGCGTCTCAAATGCTAAATGATGAAAAAGTAAGCAAATCGCCTGAATTTTTGGGCAATCTATCCAATATTATAAAAGCAGAGACACAAAGGTTAAACGTGTTGGTAGATAAAGTATTACAAACATCTATTTTTGAGTCACAACAATCTATTATGAACCTTAAAGAAGTTAATATCAATGAGTTAATAGACAGCGTGGTGAAAAATTTTTCTATAAAAGTAAACGAACAGAATGGACGGATAACGGCAAGTTTAAATGCAGAGAATCCTCTCGCTATGGTAGATAAACTGCATTTTACGAATGTTATCTACAATCTTTTAGAGAATTCTATGAAATACACGACCAAAGATGTAATTCTGACCATTACATCGTGGAACGAAAAAGAGGACCTTTGTATATCTGTTGAAGATAATGGCATAGGTATCAAAAAAGAGGACTTAAAGTATATTTTCGACAGATTTTATAGAGTATCAACAGGTAATCTACACAATGTCAAAGGGTTTGGACTTGGTTTAGCTTATGTGAAAAAGATTGTCAAAGAACATCACGGCAAAATATCAGTAGAGAGCGAATTTGGTATCGGCACGAAGTTTGTCATTCAAATTCCTTGCATTTAACAAATAAATAATAATAAATAAATAATAATTAACTAGACTATGACAAAAATTTTATTATGCGAAGACGATACCAATCTTGGGGTATTGCTCAGAGAATATCTTATGGCAAAAAACTATGAGGTAGATTTATTTCCTGATGGAGAATTAGGACTACAAGCATTCAACGAAAAAGAGTACGATATTTGTATTTTTGATGTTATGATGCCAAACAAAGATGGCTTTTCTTTGGCGTCTGACATAAGAAAAAAAGATGTCAAAATACCAATTATATTCCTTACCGTAAAAACATTAAAACAAGATGTTTTAGAGGGATTTAAGATTGGAGCAGACGACTATATCACAAAACCATTCTCTATGGAAGAGTTGCTATATAGAATAGAGGCTATACTCCGCCGAGTAAACTCCCAAAGATATCAAATGACAATGACAGAATATGAGTTTGGAGCATTCTCTTTCGACTATCAAAAACAGAGTTTAACCATTAACAATGAACACATTAAACTAACTACCAAAGAGACTGAAATGTTACGTCTATTGTTGCAACACGCCAATCAAGTCCTCGAACGAAATAACGCATTGAAGGCTATTTGGGGCGAGGTTACTTATTTCAACGCTCGTAGCATGGATGTTTACATCACCAAACTTCGCAAGATACTACAAGCAGACCCAAATATAGAGATTGTCAATATTCACGGCAAAGGATACAAATTGGTAGTACCCAAAGACAAAACAACTCTATAAACAACGGCAACTACGCTATCAATCAATTTAGCAAGAGTATGACAAATTATTATTTTTTGGGTATTGGAGGCATCGGAATGAGTGCGATAGCACGATATTTCCACCACAACGGCTATCTCGTTGGTGGCTACGACAAAGTTTGTAGCCAACTATGTATGGAGTTGCAAAAGGAAGGGATAGATGTTCATTTCGAGGATTTAGGCGACAATATAGACATTCGTTTCAAAGACCCTAAAAACACAATTATCATATATACTCCTGCCGTTCCCAACGACCTATCTGAGTTTGAGTTTTTTAGAAAAAATAATTTCAAAATACTCAAAAGAGCCCAAATATTGGGCGAGATAACACAACAAGCCAAAGGCTTATGTGTAGCAGGGACTCACGGTAAGACTACTACTTCTACGATGGTGGCTCATCTATTAAAACAGAGCAGTGTCGATTGTAGTGGATTTTTGGGGGGCGTTTCGTTGAATTACAATAGCAATATATTATTGTCAGGCAAGAGCGACTTTGTGGTAATAGAGGCAGATGAGTATGACAGGTCGTTTCATACGCTATCGCCTCACATTGAGGTGATAACATCAACCGATGCAGACCACCTTGATATTTATCATTCACACGAACAGTATATAGATGCTTTCGAGCATTTCACATCACTTATCGAGAGTGGCGGTGCTTTGATATACAAAAAAGGTATCACTTTAAATCCTCGAACTACTAAAGAGGTGAAGAAATATAGTTATTCTTCTACTGAAAATGCCGATTTTTGTGCAAAAAATATTCGTATTCAAGATGGGAAATTATTTTTCGACTTTACTACTCCTAACGAAGTGATAGCCGATATCGAATTGGGAGTGCCGATATTGGTAAATGTCGAAAATGCAGTGGCGGCGATGGCGGTAGCGTGGCTGTGTGGTGCTACCACAGATGAACTACGCATAGGTATATCTTCATATCGTGGTGTGCGGAGACGATTTGAGAAGCATACCGACAAGCCAAAGATATTTATAGACGACTATGCTCATCACCCAAAAGAGTTGGCATTATCGATAAAATCTGTAAAAATGCTATATGAGGGCAAAAAGGTTTTGGGCGTTTTCCAGCCACATCTATACAGCCGTACCAAAGATTTCTGCGATGAGTTTGCCAATGCTCTAAATGTTTTAGATGAGATAATATTATTAGACATTTACCCTGCCAGAGAAGAGCCAATAGAGGGTGTCTCCTCTAAAATCATTTACGATAAGATAGAGAATCCTCAAAAAGATATGACTACAAAAAACAACCTTCTAAACCTACTTAAACAAAAAGACTTTGATGTTTTACTGACGCTTGGGGCAGGTGATATTGACCTCTGTTTGCCAAAAATCAAAGCGTGGATAGAGCAATTATAATATACAAACAAACCTTTTTTATAAAAAATAAAAACCACACAAGATGAACAAAAAAATATTTCTTACAATAGCCATATTTATATTAGGCAATGCCACTTTTTTCGCACAAAATGCAGATAGTTTCATAGACGAATACACCTCTGGCAAGTGGCGGTCTAAATCGCCTTTTGGCACAATCAAGCCGATGAAAGATGGCAAAAGATTTTTATCAATATCATACGATAGCCAACAAATAATAGCCAACAACTACACAAACGAAAAACTAACTGTAATTTTAGATTTGTCAAAAATTAAAGATTGCCCTATCAAAGCCATCGAAGATTTTGAGTTGGACGAGTCAGAAAAATATATTTTGCTCCATGGCAAAAGCAACTCAATATATCGCCATAGTTTCACAACAGAATGGTATGTTTACAACTGTTTTCGTGGCACAATAGAGCCTTTGTCAAACGAAGGAGAGCAACAAGAGGCTTCATTTTCGCCTAACGGCAGAATAGTGGCTTTTGCACGAGGCAACAACCTATTCCTCAAAAAACTTGACTTTGGAACAGAGAGCCAGATTACCAAAGATGGTAAAAAAAACAAAATCATCAACGGCATTGCCGATTGGGTTTATGAAGAAGAATTTGCAAATGTTAAATATTTTGAGTTTTCGCCCGACAGCCGTCTCTTGGCTTTTGTAAAATTCTACGAAGAACCTGTCAAAGAATATTCAATGCAAGTGTTTAATGGACTATACCCTTCTGTCAAAAAATTCAAATACCCCAAAGCAGGAACAGAAAACTCAAAAGTTTCGGTATGGATATACGACATCGAAAATCGCACTACCACAAAAATGGGAATAGAAGGCAACGACTTCTATATCCCTAGCATAAAATGGACAAGTTCGTCTGACGCTTTATCTGTACTAAAACTATCACGCGACCAAAAACAAATTGAAATACTTAGCATTAATCCTCGTAGTGGTGTGACTACTAAACTATACGAGGAACGTTCAAAAAGATATATCGATTACGAAAACTTTGCTACTATCAAATTCAATCCCGACAACTCTTTTGTCGTATTAAGCGAAAAAGATGGCTATCGACATATATATCTACATTATGCGAATGGTTTGGAGAAGAGGCAACTGACCAAAGGAGATTTTGATGTAACGGCTTTTTACGGCTACGATACAAATACGCAAACAGCATATTTTCAGGCAGCCAAACAACACCCCACACAAAGAGAAATTTATAAATCCCAAAATGGGAACATCAAGGCATTGGATAGTCGTGTAGGTTATCAATATGCGAAATTTTCTAACGGTTTCAAATACGCTATTCTCAACTACTCTTCTAAGGATAAGCCTGATTGCTACACCGTCATTAACAATTCCGGCAAGAAAGTTCGTACTCTCTACGACAATAATGACTTGTTCGACAGATACAATAAAGCAATTACCAACAAGGTGTTACCACAAAAAAAGTTTTTCTCGTTTACGACCTCACAAGGAGTAAAACTTGATGGTTGGTATATAAACCCTATTAATCAAGATATCTCAAAAAAAACAAGAATAATGCTCACTCAATATTCGGGTCCAGACTCACAGAGAGCATTGAACCGCTGGGATATTGGTTGGGAGTACTATATGGCGATGAATGGCTTTATGGTAGTGTGCGTAGATGGTCGTGGCACTGGTGCCAAAGGCAACGAATTTCGCACATGTACCTACGGACAATTAGGCATACTCGAAACTAAAGACCAAATAGAGACAGCAAAATATTTCAAGACACAATATCCTGATGCTACAATGGCTATTTGGGGCTGGAGTTTTGGTGGTTTTATGACTTTGAGTTGTATGACTACCGAAGGGTCACCTTTTGATGCCGGCGTAGCTATTGCTCCTGTTACCGACTGGCGTTACTACAACACAGCATATACCGAGAGATTTATGAATCGCCCACAAGAAAACTTCGATGGATATGATAAGGCAAGCGTTGTTAATCGTGCAGACAAACTAAATGGAGAGTTACTCCTCATACATGGCACTTCTGACGACAATGTACACATACAAAACAGTTATATTATGGCAGAGGAGTTAGTGAAATCAAATATCAATTTTGATATGCAGATATATACAAATAAAAACCATAGCCTACTTGGCAAATCGACTCGTATGAACCTTTACAAAAAATGTTATGAATTTTTGAATAAAAAAATGCAACGATAATAAGCCCCTTTGTAAAAATAAAATTTAATGATTAACTTTGCAATTCTAAAATACAAATTCATCGTAAAAAACTATATATAAATATTATAATGAGACTATTCCCTTCCTTTACACAAGAGATAGCAATAGACCTTGGAACAGCCAATACTGTGATAACTTCAAATGGTAAAATTGTCGTTGACCAACCATCGATTATTGCGATAGACACACGAACAGAAAAACTTGTAGCAATAGGCGACAATGCACGTCTTATGCACGAACGAACACACGACAGAATAAGGACTATAAGACCTTTGAAAGATGGAGTGATAGCAGATTTCCGTGCCGCAGAGATGATGATTCGAGGTATGATATCGATGATACCAAGACGCAAGTCGCTGTTTGCACCAACACTGAAAATGGTGATAGGAATTCCTTCTGGCAGTACAGAAGTGGAGATTAGGGCGGTAAAAGACTCTGCCGAACAGGCGGGCGGGCGAGAAGTATTTCTCCTTTTTGAACCGATGGCGGCAGCTTTGGGTATTGGATTAGATGTCGAAGCACCAGAAGGGAATATGATTGTAGATATAGGTGGTGGAACAACAGAGATAGCCGTTATGTCGCTCGGAGGAATCGTTGCTGACCGTTCGTTGAAAATAGCAGGTGATGAGTTTACTGCCGACATTATGGAGTTTATGAGTCGTCAATTTAATATGAAGGTTGGAGAAAAAACAGCAGAACAGATAAAAATAAAAGTAGGTGCTGCAATGACCTCTCTTCCAACAGACGAAGAACCGGAAGTCTTTATAGTAAAAGGTCCTAATCGTTCGTCTGCATTGCCGATGGAGGCTCCTGTGGCATATTCTGAAATAGCTCACTGTTTAGACAAATCAATCTCTCGCATAGAATCAGCTATTATGTCGGCTTTAGAAGCCACTCCGCCTGAACTATATGCAGATATAGTGAATAATGGCATATATCTTGCCGGAGGTGGTGCGTTGCTACGAGGCTTGGCTCAGAGATTATATAACAAAATACAGATACCATTTCATGTAGCCGAAGACCCGCTTAGAGCGGTGGCACGAGGCACAGGCATTGCTTTAAAAAATACAAGTAAATACCCTTTTCTTCTTCGTTGATATTATGACAAAAAATAGAATTACAGAATTGTTTGGCATACAGTATCCAATTATTCTTGGAGGTATGGTGTGGTGTGGCGGTTGGCGGTTGGCATCTGCCGTTAGTGAGGCTGGAGGCTTGGGACTTATTGGGGCTGGGAGTATGCACCCAGAAGTACTACACGAACACATTGTCAAATGCCGTCAGGCAACAGATAAGCCTTTTGGTGTCAATGTGCCTCTATTATATCCAGAGATAGAGGCTATAATGCAAATCATTATGGACGAAAAAGTTCCTGTGGTGTTCACCTCTGCTGGAAATCCCAAAACATGGACACAGAAATTAAAAAGCAATGGAACGAAAGTTGCTCATGTAGTGTCAAGCAGTAAGTTCGCTATAAAGTGTCAAGATGCGGGAGTAGATGCTGTGGTTGCCGAAGGTTTTGAGGCAGGTGGACACAATGGAGCAGAGGAGACAACTACGATGGTACTGATTCCGCAAGTACGAAAGGCTATTGACATACCACTGATAGCCGCTGGTGGCATTGCCACAGGCGATGGAATGTTGGCATCGATGGCTCTTGGAGCAGAGGGAGTACAGATAGGGACTCGTTTTGCCTTGACCAAAGAGAGCTCTGCAAGTAATGAATTCAAAAATCTATGTATTGGGCTTAAAGAGGGCGATACGATGTTGTCGCTAAAAAAAATAGGAGCAACAAGGCTTATAAAAAATGAATTTTACGACAAAGTAAAAACTGCCGAAGATTCAGGTGCTTCTGCCGAAGAACTTCGTGCATTACTGGGGCGTGGCAGAGCAAAAAAAGGCATATTTGAAGGTGATTTGATAGAAGGCGAGTTAGAGATAGGTCAAATAGCATCTCTATTACACGACCTTCCATCAGCCAAAGAGGTGGTAACAAACATCATAGGAGAATACAACCACCTTGCCGAAAAGGGATTTTGCCATTTTTAAAAAGATTTTATAAAAGACAAATTCAGAAACGCAAAATAGATATAACTAATCTTAGCAAAGTGATAATAATGAAACAATACTACAAACAGACTTTTTAATAGGTCTGTTTTATTTTTATATACTTATCTTACCACCTCAAACACATATTTTATGTATAGACTCATCTTGCTGTCTAACAGTAAACATTGATTTTCGTTTTAGGAACCGCTCACATTGTAGACGTTGGTCATAGCCAAGCATTATGCCAAGTATAAAATCTTGTTCGTCTGTGAGGTGTGTCAGAGATGAAAAGTTAAATGATTTGACAATATTTACACATCGCACATCGCCAAAAAACACATTTATTCTATTTTTAGATACCTCATTGATATGAAATGCTATCTTTTTACGTAGTAGATAGCCTACAACTTCCTCTTTTGCCGTTGCCGACATAGTATGTAGCACCAGATTCCTCAATCCTTTTTGATATTCGTATATATGATGTACGAATACCTTGAAATCTGCATCACTATGTTGCTTATAGGTCATATAAAGAGTATTTTTTATAAAAGAAACTGTGCAACTAACCTCCTAATAGGATAGAAATAGTAGTACGATATAGCCGAACCAACGACCATATCGTTTGTATTATGCTCTTCTTACAAAAGCGGTTTGATAGCTGCCACCCACTCACTTACACGAGTCTCGGTCTCACTACCTTGATTGTCTTCGTCTATGGCAAGTCCTACAAACTGCCCATCAACTTCGGCACGAGAAGCAAAGTGATTGTAACCCTCTTTTGAGGTTTGACCTATTATATTACAACCTTTTTCACTTACAACTTCCCAAATCTGTCCCATTCCATCTACAAAGGTGTCAGAGTAACTCTCTTGGTCGCCACAACCAAATATAGCAACTGTTTTACCTGATAGATTAGCACTCTCTATTTCAGAGATAAAGCCGTCAAAATCATCTTGCAAGTCGCCCATTCCCCAAGTCGATGTGCCAAAAATTAGGTTATCAAACTTCTCTAAATCGTCCTTACTTGCATTTGCTACCTCAAAAAGTTCTACTCCATCACCAAGTAGCGATTGAATTTGTTGTGCTACCCCTTCTGTGTTTCCTGTAGTAGAGCCAAAGAAAATTCCTGTCTTTTTCATAATGATAAAAAATTAATATTTATTTCTGCAAAATTACAATTCGTAAATAAATTGTACAATTATCATTTATAGGGAATTTTAGCATATAAAATAACTATTTATAGTGATATGTACTGCCTTATCTTTTGAATGGAATATATTTTGGTTCTGACGGCGAATATTCTTGCGAATGCCATAATGGACTTGTAATCATAAGGTCTGCACTATAACAATTACACGCAATAGGCACGTTGTGTATTCTACACTGCCGTAGAAGCATCTGTATATCTGCTTCATGTGGATTAGCACTAAGGTCATCTATAAGAAATAGACAAAAATCTATCTGCTTGTTCACCACCAGAGCTGCGATTTCGGCATCTCCTCCCATTGGACCAGAGTTTTTCCGTGTAATATCTGCACTTATCCCCTTTTTGTCGAAAGCCTCTTTTATCAAACCGCCTGTTGTACCTGTACAGATTATTTTGTGTTTTGACAGACTTTCAGCGTTGGCTATAGCCCATTCTACCATATCAACCTTTCGTGCGTCATGTGCAACCAGTGCTATTGTTAATTGTACTTTCATATCTATTACAGTATTAATTTATAAAAAACTCATCTTTTATTGTCAAAAAAACGAAGCAACAAATCTCTGCATCTATCCTCCAATAATCCTTTTTGTACTATTGTTTTTGGGTGTATTATAGATTGAGATATTTGCTCAAAACCTCTTTTGCTATCAGATGCCCCAAATACAATTCTCCCTATTTGCGACCACGCTAAAGCACCAGCACACATCACACACGGCTCAAGCGTTACATACAATGTGCAATCTCGCAGATACTTTCCACCTAATGCGTTTGCAGCAGATGTGATAGCTAATATTTCGGCGTGAGCAGTAACATCATTTAGTTGTTCGGTCAGATTATGTGAGCGAGAGATAATTGTATCGTTGCACACTACAACCGCTCCAACAGGAATTTCTCCTTTGTCAAAAGCATATTGAGCCTCTTTCAAAGCCTGATTCATATAATATTCATCACTCATCGTGCTATAACAAAGAAATAGTTTTTTTTGCCTTTTTGGAAAATCATATACTTATTGTTAATAAGGTTTTCTTTGGTAATATTCTTATCTATGGAATTAATTTTTATTTTATTTAGGCTCAATCCATTTGCTTGTATAATCTTTCGAGCCTCTCCTTTTGATGGAAATATCGTCGTAACTTCTGTCAATAAGGTCAATGGTTGTATCCCTTCTCCTTCAAGTAGTTGGCTATCTATTTCAAATTGAGGAACCCCCTCGAATATTGACACAAGTGTCTGCTCATCTATCTTATGAAGTTGTTCGGCAGTATTATTACCAAAAAGTATAGATGATGCTTCTACGGCTGTTTCATACGCCTCTTTGGAGTGTACCATGATAGTAACTTCTTTTGCAAGTCGTTGTTGTAAAATCCTAAGATGAGGGGCTTGGCGATGTTCAGCGACAAGTGTTTCTATTTCATTCTCTGATAGTTCAGTAAAAATTTTGATGTATCGTTCGGCATCGTCATCCGCTGTATTTAGCCAGAATTGATAAAATTTATATGGCGATGTATATTCTGCCGAAAGCCATATATTGCCTGACTCTGTTTTGCCAAATTTACTTCCGTCAGACTTTGTTATCAAAGGACAAGTCAAAGCATAAGCCTCTCCTTGCTCAATTCGTCTAATCAACTCTGTGCCAGTAGTGATATTTCCCCATTGGTCTGAACCACCCATTTGAAGTTTGCAACCTTTGGTACGATATAAGTGCAAAAAATCAAACCCCTGTAATAGTTGATAAGTAAATTCGGTAAAACTCATACCTGACGAATTATCTCCATTTAATCTCTTTTTCACAGAGTCTTTACTCATCATATAATTCACTGTAATATGTTTACCAATGTTTCGTGCAAAATCAAGGAAAGTAACAGCTTTTGTCCAATCGTAGTTGTTTAGTATCTCTGCCGCATTGGGCGAACTCTCTTCGAAGTTGAGGAAGCGAGATAATTGCAGTTTTATTTGTTCTTGGTTATGTCGTAAGGTTGCCTCGTCAAGGAGGTTTCTTTCGTCTGATTTGCCAGAAGGGTCTCCTATCATACCAGTAGCACCACCTACCAAAACAAGAGGTTTGTGTCCACATCGCTGAAAATGTTTAAGCATCATCACACCACACAGATGTCCTATATGCAATGAATCTGCTGTCGGGTCGATGCCAACATAGGCAGTAGTCATCTCTTTTTGTAATATATCTTCAGTGTTTGGCATAATGTCGTGTATCATTCCACGCCATTTTAGTTCTTCTACAAAGTTCATTTTATGTTTTTTTTAGTTGTCTGAAATACTATATTTTTTTGATATTGCAAAGATACAAAAACACTGTGATTTCTGTATAAATATTGTTTTTATATAAACAAAAAACTCAATATAGAAAACTTGATAGTCCACGATATTGAGCCTTTTGCATTATAATATTCACTCAACAATTACTTTGCCCAGCCATATTTAGCCAATCCGTCCAACTCTTCTTCGATACGAAGTAGTTGATTATATTTTGCCATACGGTCAGAGCGACTCAAAGAGCCAGTCTTAATCTGCCCAGAATTTGTTGCCACAGCAATATCGGCTATTGTAGAGTCTTCTGTTTCACCAGAACGGTGAGATGTAACAGAAGTATACCCGGCACGATGAGCCATTTCTATAGCATCAAGCGTCTCTGTCAGAGTTCCAATTTGGTTCACTTTGATTAGGATAGAATTTGCACACCCCATATCAATACCTTTTTTAAGATACTCTACATTTGTCACAAAGAGGTCATCACCAACCAATTGACATTTTCCACCAATCTTGTCAGTAAGCATTTTCCAGCCTTCCCAATCATTTTCTCCCATACCATCTTCGATAGAGTCTATCGGATATTTTGTGATAAGTTCCTCTAAATATGCCACTTGGTCGGCAGAAGAACGCTTTTGACCGTTACTTCCCTCAAATTTAGCATAGTCATATACGCCATCTTTGTAGAACTCAGATGCAGCACAATCAAGTGCAATCGTAATGTCTTTACCGGCGGTATAACCAGCATTGTTAATAGCCAACAATATCGACTCCAAAGCCTCCTCTGTACCACCAGCAAGATTTGGAGCAAAGCCTCCTTCATCGCCAACAGCGGTACTTAATTTTTTGTCGTGCAATACTTGTTTGAGGGCATGAAACACTTCTGCACCCATACGCAATCCTTCTCGAAAAGAGGTTGCTCCAACGGGGCGTATCATAAACTCTTGGAACGCTATTGGTGCGTCAGAGTGAGAACCGCCATTGATAATATTCATCATCGGCACAGGCAAAGTGAATGTATTTGTGCCTCCGATATAGCGATACAAAGGCATATCAAGATATGCTGCTGCCGCTTTTGCCACCGCAAGAGAGACTCCTAAAATAGCATTCGCTCCCAATTTAGATTTGGTTTTTGTGCCATCAAGAGCAATCATTTTATTATCCAACTCTCTTTGATTGACAACATTGCATCCGACCAATCCGTTGGCTATAACAGTGTTTACATTCTCAACCGCTTTTATTACCCCTTTACCAAGATAACGGTTTTTATCGCCATCTCGTAGTTCAAGGGCTTCATTCTCGCCTGTCGATGCCCCAGAAGGCACGGCAGCACGACCCATAACACCACATTCGAGCATTACATCTACTTCAATTGTTGGGTTACCTCGAGAATCAAGGATTTCTCGGGCGTGAATTTTTTCTATTTTACACATTTTTATTTTCCTCTTATTTTATTGATAATTAAACTTTCAAATTACTTTATAGTCTTCCTTTTGGCTAAAGCCATCGTGTACCAGAACCGGAATCTTTTATTCTATCCATTAAACTACGGAGGCGTATATATGCAATACTAATTTACAAAGGTAATAAAAATGATTGATTTTAAAAAAAATCGGTTCTGTGTATGAGCAGTAGCAGAATTAAAAGCTATAAACTTTAAGCCTACCACAGCCCTTAGCCAAAACTTATTTTCGATTGCTAAATTAAACAAAAAAGCGAACTAAAATAAGTTTTGGCGGGTAAAAATGCACAAACTTTCGGTTAAGCACTTGACCCGCTATTATTTATACACTGTGTTGGGTACTGAGTTCACTTAAAAAGAAACTTAAATGTTCATTTATTGATGTGGGAGGGTCGGAAAGCTCTTTGGCAAGTTTGGGATTGTGCGAGGGAATTTAGCGACTTGACAATGTGCTTGGAAAAAAAAAGGGGGGCTATTCAGTTTATTTTCATACTTTGTTTGATGCTTATAGATACCTTATAAGACACTACCTACTTATAAAAAAGCCACTATCCAAATAGCAGCTTTATAGTGTTAATACTTTTTTCTATCGTCCTAATAAAACAATATTCCTTATCGCTTAAGCTGAATATATTTAGCTATTTCTCCTGTAGTATAATCTATTAACATAAGATTAGTAGTATTTTGAAAAATAGCCCTTACCATAAAATAATTACCTACATACCTACATTCATCTCCTAAAAAGCCACCTCGATACTTATCTATTACTTTCATATCTACTAATGATAAATCTTCTTCTGATAGCTTAACCCAACCAAGCTTTTCTTTCTGTGTATCAATATCATAACCTCCGCCAAAGAAAGCATAAACATATCCGTTTTTTACAATTGGACTACGAACATTATCAAATTTAGGCAAAGCAGATATTTCTGGGAAATCGGTTATAGTTGTTTCAGCCAATATTGTTTTACTTTCAATATCATATTTAATTATTTTCTTTTGCAATAAACTACATATATATAGAATATTTTCTTTTTTAAACACATCAAAAGCATCGTCATAAGCTATATTCTTACCAAATCTTATAGATGTTGTATCACCTGTTGTTGAATTTACTTTTACAATATAACTATTCTCACATTCTTGCTGATAAATTTTTTCAGGCTCTATCGGTAAATAAACCTCATCGTCATACATTCTATATTTCCAAGCAGATAGCATTCTCCTAAATTGATATTTTTTTAATAGTTGATAATTATCAGCATCATATATTTGAAATTTATACTTTAGACCTTCTTCTATCGCACTACTTCCGACACAAATAATATTACCGCATACATTTGGAGATACGGGAGATGGGCAAACATTTATTTTTTGTTTCAAATCACAGTCTTTACCAATTATGCACATTTGATTTAACCAATTATTAGTTTTTAAATTCCTACTAAGTGTAGCCACAACACCTCCATTCGGTAATTTAGAGACTCCTCCCAAATGCATATCTTCAATTCTAATATGGGCTTTTATTTCCATATTAATAGTATCAATACCAAATATGTGGTCATAAAAAGGAACGACAAGTAAAGTACTTAAATCCCCTTGTTGCTCTATCTTATATTTATACTCACTATTACGACATTTCTTACAAGAGCTACTTAAAAACAAAACAAGCAATAGGGATACAATTATATTTATTTTTATTTTTATTTTCATTTCTATTTGTTTTAGAACTTAGCTTTTAAATTTTTGAATTAATTTTACATCATTGTCATTGTATAAATCACTAGGCGTTACCCAAAAGTCTTTTACCTTAACAGCCTTAAATTCAGGATACCACCATTTTATACCCCATTTCTTTTTATAATTCCACCTCCAAAATTTATAAATAGTAAACCAATTATCATGAGGCTCTAACTCTACTCCTTGTGATAACCAACCTCTATATACAACTTTTGAACAATAAAAATGACTATTTGTCATCCTTTTACAGAAAAAAGTAAAATCTCTTCCTATAAATTGTTTAGAATATTCTATACTTGCTCTCCTTCTGTATTGAGATTGGTTTTTTACTCTACATACAGCTACCTCTGTAGCTATAGACCAATAACCATCTACTTTATCATAACCTACTTTAGTTCCCCCTTGTTCAACTTCGTTGCTCGCACTTAATAAAAAATAGTTATCAGCTTTTTGCCTTTTTTTAACATCTAAAAATGCACCGTGTCCCCAATGTCCAGGTATTATCCAATTAAGGAAATTAGAACCACTACTGCTTCCACTAGACGAATTATTAGATGAATTACTAGAATAATCATCATACTTAACGAAAACATCGCCATCTATAAATTTATTACTTTTAAGATTGTCGAAAGTAACTGGTTCGTAACCAGAGCAGGCTTTTAATGACTCTTCTCCTGCTCTTTCTTCTATCATATACTTTTTAACTATATCTTGATAAATATCATACAAATCATTACTTCGTAAAAAGCGTATAAATTTAGTATCATCGCCTGTTACTTTAGCTTCCATTACTAAGCCTTGTATTTTACCTATCAACCCAAAACTCTCAGGGCTATAATCCATAGGTTCTTTATCTTCACTTATAACAGGTGTATAATCAATGGATGTTGCCTCTTTAGGTGGTCTTGGTAAATTAAGAGCCCTAAATTCTTTTTCATCTTTTGGAACTCTTGCTATTACATCTTTAACTGATTTAGATAATGATATAGCATACAATTCATCCATAGTATAAGGCTTACCATTTTCGCCTTTAACCTTTAAAACTTTCGCAAAAAATTCTCTTCTTGCTTCTAAAAAAGGGTCAAGATATTCAGACCCAACACTTTTTAATTGCGTTTGTTCTTGTTTCAATTCTCCTTTTTTAGGATAAAATTCACATGCTTCTTTACTACAAGCACTCATTAGAAACATGCTAACAAGTACAATGATTAGTTTTCTATTTTTTAACATAATTTTTAAATTTTAATTATACTTAATTTAGTTAAGGTTAAACTTAAAAAATCAACTTTGTTCAACCGAGACAAATATATGTATATTTTCTTTTTTACAACAAAAAAATAATATTTTTTAAAAACATTACAAATCGCTATTAAACAGGAGGTTAAAAACAAAATAAATCAAATTACAAAAAATAAAACAGAATTTTTCAAGAGACAAAAAGCGAAATACAAATATTTTTTTTTGAAAAGTTCTTTATTTTTTGTAGGATTTTTTTTTAATTTGCAATCGTTATTATAATAAATTTATTGTTGGATTTTTTAAAATTTAAAAAATTATATTAAAAACATTAAAAATTAAAATTGTTTTGGCAATAATTGTATTATTTCGATTTATTGCCTTTGAGGGATGTCAAAAAGAAAATGACATGTTACAAAAAAGTAATGAACTTAGAGAACTTGGAGTTACTAAACAAAAGCATAACAGAGGGCTTGATTATGTTTTGCACAAATTAAAGGACTTTAAGGAACAGGGAAACAACTTCAAAAGTTCTTCCGATATTTTATCATTTGTCGAAGAAAATAGTATTAATTTTCTAACAATTAACAGTGAGTTAATTAATGATAAAAATAAAGATAAAGCCATTGAATCTGCAAAGTACTCTTTTAAATGGATACAAGAAAGTAATTCAAATAAAGATTTGTGGGACTCTTCTGTTGATAATTTATTAAGTTCAAAACAAAAAGAATTATTAACTATTATGAAATCTGCAATTGACAATCCTGCATTGGACTTAGAAGCTACCTTAAAGGTCTTTAATGAAGTAAAGCGTAGAGCCAATAAAGAATGTTCCAAAGAGGAGCAAGTAGCTATTATGGCTGCACTTGAAATAGGAACTAACTCTATGATTTATTGGGATAAAAATATTAATGAATGGATAAGAATTGTTTCTTTAGAAACAAAACAGTTGAGAGGTTGGTTTAGTTGGAAAGATGTTGGTGGTGCTGATGTCAAAGGAACTGTTACTGGTACTGTTACGGCTCTCGTTACTGGAGCAGGCGTACCTGTCTCAGCCTTAGGAGGTGGTCTTGGAGCCTCTGCTGGTCAAGCCGCTTTTCAACTATGGAATCACTTTGTTAAATAATTCGCAAAGTTTATGAAAACTAATAATGAGAATTATTTCATTGATTGTTTTATCTTTTAATGTCTTTTCGCAAGAAACAGATAAGTTTTTAGCTGTTATTCCTAAAGACTATTATGTAGCAAAGAATTTTAATGTTTTGAATAAAGACAATGATATTGTTATTTCTTTTCAAAGAGATGGTCGTATGACCTTGATTAAAGAAAAAGACAATCGTATTTTCTTAAAAAATAAAAAAACACTTCAAGATTCTGAAAATAATATTCTTGCTATTTACAAAAGACATAAGATAATATTCCCGTCAAGAAATATCGTTGTTATTGAGAAGAGGGAAAAAATGGGTGGGAATATTTCTTAAAAGGTAAAAAAAATCTTGTAGTAAATTATACTTATGACAAAAAAGACAAGAATTACAATGTTGAAATCCTACTTAATAGTCACAGTGAAATTACAAACCAAATAATCAAAATATGTTTAGGTAGGTTTGACAAAAGTGTTGTGATGGACTATGGTAATAGTTATGATTTCATAACCTCGATAATTGTTGCAATATCATAGTTTAAAGAAATCTAATGTAAATTATTACTCTTACATCACAGCTGAATAATTAGATAGCGGATAAAAGACAATAATAAGATTGTCATTTTATCCGCTATATTTATATTTTTTTCAGTAAACTTGTTCAATGTATTTTTTGTGGGTTGAACTAATATATATTTTTATGACAAGAACAATAAAAAAAGTATCCCTGTGCTAAAAGACACAAGGATACTCCATCATCAATAATCTATTTAAATAATCTTCTATTTTACTCTGCTACAACATTTATGTTGACAGTGGCTTGTACCTCTTTGTGTAATTTCACAACGGCATTATAGTTACCAACTTCTTTGATAGTATCTTTTATTACAATAGTTTTTCTATCGATATTAAAACCTTGTTTTTCTAAAGATTCTGCAACCTGAATGGTGTTTACCGAGCCAAATATAGTACCTGTCGCACTTGTTTTTGTAGCTATGGTTATTGTTATGCCATCAAGTTTTTGTGCTATCGCTTCTGCATCAGCCTTGATTTGTGCAAGTTTATGAGCTCTTTGTTTGAGATTTTCTGCCAAAACTTTTTTTGCAGACTCACTTGCTATAATTGCTTTGCCGGTAGGTAGTAGGTAGTTGCGTCCGTAACCATCTTTCACACTAACGATATCATCTTTGTATCCAAGATTTTGAACATCTTCTTTCAATATAATTTCCATAAATATCTCCTCCTACTTTTATTATTTCAACAAATCAGTTACATAAGGCAACAAAGCCAAGTGGCGTGCTCTTTTGACTGCTTGAGCCACCTTGCGTTGATATTTCAACGATGTGCCGGTTATTCTACGAGGCAATATTTTACCTTGTTCGTTGAGGAACTTTTTCAAAAACTCAGGGTCTTTATAGTCTATGTATTTTATACCACTTTTCTTGAAACGACAATACTTTTTTGTATTTTTCTCAATCTTCACTGGTTGCAAGTAGCGAATTTCAGAGTTGTTGTTATTTGTTGTTGCCATATTCTATTTCTCCTCTGTTTTAGATTCAACTTCTGCTACTACCTCTTGGGGGGCATTAGCATTTTTTTTGACACGCCTCGAAGCATATTCGTAAGCATACTTATCAAGTTTGAACACCAAAAAGCGAATAACTCGTTCGTCTCTACGGAATTGAGTCTCTAACTTTTCTACCAAAGTAGGTTCGCCACTAAACTGCAATACTGCATAAAATCCTGTTGATTTTTTGTCGATAGCATAGGCTAATTTTTTCAAGCCCCACAACTCCTCATTTTCAATAGTTGCTCCATTTTCAGTAAGCACCTCTTTGAATTTCCCTACTGCTTCCTTCATCTGTACGTCAGACAAAACGGGAGTCAAAATGAAAGCAGCTTCGTAATGATTTACCATAAATTTTAAAATATTTTTTACTGTTAAAAACGAAAGACAAAAGTAATACTTTTTTCCCGACCGACAAAATATTTTTTAGGAGAATGAATATTTAATTTTTTTTACAAAAAAATCAAGCTACATTTGTATATAAAAGTTTGTGTAAAATAAAAAAATAGTTATCTTTGCACATAAAATTATCACATAAATATTTATAAAAAATCAATTTTAAATATGAAACCTTCTCACATCGAACACATTGGGATTGCAGTCAAAAGCCTTGAACAGACAATTCCATATTACGAAAAACTATTAAGCCAAAAATGCTATGCAATAGAAGAAGTTGTAGATCAAAAGGTTAAGACAGCGTTTTTCAAGTTAGGAGATACAAAAATAGAATTGCTTGAGCCAACGGCAGACGATTCTCCTATTGCAAAATATCTCGAAAAAAACCCACACGGTGGAGTTCATCATGTCGCATTCTGCGTTGCTGGCTTGCAACAAGCACTCAATGATGTGGCTGATATGGGCATACAGTTGATAGACAAAGCCCCACGCAAAGGGGCAGAGGGTTTGAACATTGGTTTTTTACACCCCAAATCTACTCACGGAGTATTGACGGAACTTTGCGAAGTGCCTAAATAAAAAATATTGATAACTAATTATAAAATATAGAAATTATGATGACATTTGAAAATCAGAAAAAGCTTAAAAAGCTTGTTGATATGCGTACCAAAGCCAAATTGGGTGGCGGACAAAAAAGGATTGATTCTCAACACGCAAAAGGCAAATGCACCGCTCGTGAGCGTATAGAGATGCTACTTGACCCAGGTTCATTTGAAGAGATGGATATGTTCAAAACCCACCGTTGTGTAAACTTCGGCATGGAGAAATCTATGTTCTACGGCGATGGTGTTGCTGTGGGATTTGGCACTATCGAAGGTCGTATGGTGTGCGTGTTTGCACAAGACTTTACCGTTTTTGGCGGCTCCCTTTCGGAGACTATGTCGCAAAAAATTTGCAAGGTTATGGATTTTGCTATGAAAAATGGCTGTCCTATCATTGGTATAAATGATTCTGGTGGTGCTCGTATCCAAGAAGGTTCTGATGCTTTGGCTGGTTATGCCGAGATTTTCGAGAGAAATATCCTCGCCTCTGGTGTTGTGCCTCAAATTTCATTAATATTTGGACCTTGTGCCGGTGGAGCGGTATATTCTCCTGCTCTTACAGACTTCATTATGATGACCGAGCAGAACTCGTATATGTTCATCACAGGTCCAAAGGTAGTAAAATCTGTTACCGGCGAAGATGTAACTGTTGATGCCCTTGGCGGTGCTAATATGCACTCTCGTAAGTCAGGCGTAGCACACTTCAAATCAGCATCGGAACAAGAATGTTTGGAACTTACCCGCAAATTGATTTCGTTTATTCCTCAAAACAACATGGAAGAGACCCCTTTGCAGGAATGTAACGACCCAATCAACCGTGCAGACGACATTCTAAATGAAATTGTACCTGACAATCCAAATAAGCCTTATGATATGAAAGATATTATTCGTTCTATCGTTGATAATGGCGACTTTTTGGAAGTTCAGCCTCTTTATGCACAAAATATCATCTGTGGATTTGCTCGTTTCAATGGCATTTCTACTGGCATTATAGCCAACCAACCAAAATTCCTTGCTGGAGTACTTGACTGCGATAGTTCTCGTAAGGCTGCTCGTTTTGTACGTTTTTGCGATGCTTTCAATATCCCTATCCTAACATTGGTAGACGTACCGGGCTTCCTTCCTGGCACAGGGCAGGAGTATAGCGGTATCATTGTTCACGGAGCAAAACTTATGTTTGCCTATGGCGAGGCTACTGTACCGAAGGTAACAATTACTATTAGAAAATCTTATGGTGGAGCTCATATTGTTATGAGTTGCAAACAACTTCGTGGTGACCTAAACTATGCTTGGCCTAATGCAGAAATAGCTGTAATGGGAGCCAGTGGTGCAGTAGAGGTACTTGAAGGCAAAAATATTTCTGCTATTACAGACCCAGAAGAAAAAGCCAAATATATTTTCGAAAAAGAATCGGAATATAAAGAGAAGTTTGCAAACCCTTACGAAGCGGCAGCAAGAGGCTATATCGATGATGTTATTGAGCCACGAAATACTCGTTTCCGTGTGATAAGAGCATTTCAATCATTGCAAAACAAAAAGATAGTAAATCCGTTGAAAAAACACGACAATTTACCTTTGTAAAATTGCATTAAATAGTTTTTTTGACAATAAAAAACATTAAATTAATATGAATAATATGCCAAACGAAGTAGTAGCAATAGGAATGGCTTTGAGTCTATATTTTAGTGACTCAATCCACGACAACGAAAGCAATGTGCTAACTATAAAACGTAATAAATCACCTTGGGGTGATAAAATTCATCAAGTAATCAACAAAACAAATTTATAACAATGACACAATTCAAATTTGATATTAATGGTAACAAATATGAGGTTGATATAAAGTCCATAGATGGCACATTGGCACAAGTGGAAGTCAATGGCAATCTCTATGAGGTAAATATAGAGGGTGATATGGCGGCTATTTCTGTGCCTACCAATCGCCCTGCTCAACCAGTAGTAGCACCACAACCTACTGCACCAGTTCAGCAACCGACAGCACAACCAGTCCCTGCTCAGGAGTCTGCACCAGCATCGGAAAAGGGTTCTAAAACCATCAATGCTCCTCTACCTGGTAGCGTATTGAAAGTGTTGGTAGATGTAGGCACGGCGTTCAAAGAGGGAGATGTGCTAATGGTAATGGAGAGTATGAAGATGGAAAACAATATCACAGCAGAATGTTCAGGTACTATCACAAAAGTAGTAGCACCAGTAGGGGCATCAGTCTTGCAAGACGATGTACTGTTTGAACACAATTGATGTATATTGCTTTTAGGTATTAAAATAAAACGATAGACTTCTAACATTTTTGTTTTGTCTATCGTTTTTTTGTATTATTATATCATTTAATTATAAACAACATCAACATAGAATTTTGTCTTCAAGTTTGTTTATCTCGGCAAGAATCTTTTTCATTTTCTCCATTGTTGCCACAGTAGTAGGCACAAGCGGAAGTCGTAAATGATTCTCTATCAAGCCCATCATAGAGAGCATAGACTTTACTCCCGCTGGATTTCCGTCTATAAAAAGCAAATCCATCAATTCCGTAAATCGGTAGTGTATTTCTCTTGCTCCTATCAAATCGCCTCGCAAAGCAAATCTTACCATCGACCCAAACTCTTTTGGCAAAGCGTTGCCAATGACTGATATTACCCCTTCTGCACCCAATGTGATAAGAGGGAATGTGATACCATCGTCTCCGGATATCACCATAAATGTTTTAGGTTTGTTTTTGATTATTTCATCTATCTGTTTGAAGTTGCCCGATGCCTCTTTGATGGCTACTATATTGGCAAATTCATTGGCAAGTCGTAGTGTTGTCTGTGATGATATATTGACCGATGTTCTACCCGGCACATTATATAGTATGATTGGCATATCGGTAGATATTGCGATGGCTTTGTAGTGCTGATATAGTCCCTCCTGCGATGGCTTGTTGTAGTAAGGTGTTACTGATAGTATAGCAGATATACCATCAAGGTTAGTATCTCTTATCTGCTCTACCACCGCTGCTGTATTATTACCTCCTACACCTAATACTATCGGTATTCTGCCGTCAGCCTTCTTTACTACAAAACGCGTAATATCCTCCCTCTCTTGTGCTGTGAGCGTAGGCGTCTCTGCTGTTGTGCCACATACTACCAGATAGTTAGTGTCGCTATATATCTGATACTCTATGAGCCTCTCCAAAGCCACAAAGTCAATACTTCCATCTTCTTTGAAAGGTGTTACCAAGGCAACTCCCATTCCTATCAATTTGTTTTTCAGCATACTACTAATTATCGCGTATTTATAGTTTTTAGATAGTGAATGAATTGTCGTAAAATATCTATCCCTGTAATGGTATTAAAATTAGAAATATCTATTTTCAGGTCGTGCCGATAAACATCATTACCACTGGTACCACAAGACATTGTAGCACTTACTTCGTCTATTACATACAACAACGGTATATAACTATTCTGTGTTATATCAAAGACTATGCTATACTTTTGTTTTTTTATCTTATTTATAACATCTATCTTTGGCTTACCGCTCCACGATATGTTTTTTGTATTAAAAAAAATATGTTTTTTGTCATAAGAAGGCATTTCTATTTTTTTATTTCTCACATAGCAACATATTGTAAAGTCTTTTTTATCCTGCGTCAATATATTTGCAATATCTTGTATTTGTATCAAATCATCGACACCATTTGCTACAATAACCAACAGACAATTTTCTACTTTCGAGTAGTTTATAAATTGCCGTTGATTTTGCTCTTCACTCTTGTACTTTTTTTTAGAATAAGAGTAATATAAATAATGTTTAAATTTTTGTAGCAAGTTCATATTACGATATTTTTATCTGCCTTGATACTGCTTGTCGTAGTATTTTTGATATTCACCAGAAGTTACATTATCTATCCACTCCTCATTGGCAAGATACCAATCTACTGTTTTTTCGAGTCCCTCCTCAAATTGCAAAGATGGAGTCCAGCCAAGTTCTTTTTGTAGTTTAGACGAGTCGATGGCGTATCGTAGGTCGTGTCCGGCACGGTCTGTTACAAAAGTTATAAGTTTTTCACTTTCGCCCTCTGCCCTACCAAGTTTTCTGTCCATTACCCTACATAGTAGTCTGATTAGGTCAATATTTGTCCATTCGTTGTTGCCTCCGATATTGTAAGTTTCTCCATCTTTGCCATTGTGAAATATGGTATCAATGGCAGAAGCGTGGTCTTCTACAAAAAGCCAATCTCTCACATTCTCGCCTTTGCCGTAGATAGGGATAGGCTTATTGTGTTTTATATTATTAATGGCAAGTGGTATAAGTTTCTCGGGGAAGTGATGTGAGCCGTAATTATTTGAGCAATTGGATATTACAACTGGCAATTTGTATGTATCGTTATATGCTCTGACAAAATGGTCTGACGATGCTTTCGATGCAGAGTATGGCGAATGTGGGTCATATTTTGTTTGTTCTGTAAAAAATTTCCCATCAAACTCTAATGCTCCATATACCTCATCTGTCGACACATGATAGAATCGTTTGCCTTCGTAGTTATCTTTCCATAGTTCTTTGGCACTATGAAGTAAATTGCAAGTACCTAATACATTGGTGCGAATAAAAACAAATGGGTCAGAGATGCTTCTGTCCACATGGCTTTCTGCGGCAAGGTGAATCACTCCATCAGGCTTATATTTAGCAAAAACATCTTTGAGTGCATCAAAATCTGTAATATCTACTTTTTCAAATTTATAGTTTGGCAGAGAGTCGATGTCTTGTAGGTTTGCCAAATTACCGGCATAAGTTAATGTGTCGAGATTTACTATTTGATACTCCGAATATCTCTTCACAAAACGGCGAACAACATGAGAACCAATAAACCCTGCGCCACCGGTGATAAATATAGTCTTTTTCATATTAAATATTATGTTTTTTATTTGTATTTGCAAAGTTAGTTATTTATATTGAATAAAGATGTAATTATTTGTAAGAAGAAAACTATAAGGCTATACTAAGAGAAGACCTTTTCTGCATTCAACTTCAAAAACAGGTTTTTTAGTTCTATCATATTGTCAAGCACTATATTAGCACCCTCTTTTGACAAATCAGAGCGTTTTAGTATTCCCGTATTGACTGCTATGGTAAATATTCCAGCATCTATACTTGCCCTTACTCCCAACGGAGCATTTTCTACCACTATGGCTTCGGAGGATTTTACCTTTGCCTTGTCAAGGGCTATCAGATAGGGTTCAGGATTTGGCTTACCATATTTCACATCAAACGCCGTTACCATCTTGTCGGCTGTAAATATGTGTGGGAAGTTCAATTCAAGTTTATCTAATAGAGATATTTGAGCAGACCCTGTTACAAGGACTATGGTAAGCCCCAACTCTTTAACAAAGTTAAGCACTTCTGCCACATTTGGTATTATTTTTGCCTCTGGCAATTGATTGAAATATTTTGCTTTTAGGTCATATATGTCTTTTTTTTTTGTTGGCGAGGCTTCTGTACCGTATTTGGCTAAATGTAGTTCATTGATGGTGCTATCACCTGTCCTCCCTTCGTTCTTATAGACATCATATTTGGAGAACTCAAAACCATATTCGTTTAATGCCTTTGTCCAAGCCTCTGCATGATGTGGCATTGAATCAAATAGTATGCCGTCCATATCAAAAAAAATTGCTTTAATATTTCTATCTCTCAAAAGTTGTATTGAATTATTGTACTTCATCTATATTTTATTTATTACAAAGATAATCAATTATTTGCTTATTACAAAAAAATAGATTACATTATGTTTTTTCACCACAAATTACCATCATCATCTATTAGAAACAGAGTAAGTTTTCCGTTGGGATATGCTTGTGAGCATGTGGTGTGGCAATATTTTTTTAGAATATCAAAAAAATGGCACTCTGCTTTCGGGATTATTCTCCATAATTCTCTTGCCAGCGTCATATTACCTATTTGTTCTATACTATGATTGCTACACTGTGCTTCTTTTGCCAATGATTGTATAAACTCTTTATTCATAATAGCTTTTTTACTATGCGTATCAAGTTTACCTTCTGCCAACTTGACGGCTTTGCCAATCATTACCCCCAACACTACATTGTCAAACCCAATGTTATTTGCCATTTGTAGAGATTCTCCAATGAAATTGCCGTACTGTATAAATGCTTGTGATATTAGATTTGGATATGCATTTTTGAGATACCGTTCGCTTTTCGCACCCGAGTTAAGCACGAGTTGTCTGACATCAAGTGCTTTGGCTACTTGTATCTCACGCCCTATTGATTTGACAAAAGCCTCTTTGGAGAATGGCTTGATAATACCAGAAGTGCCTAGGATGGAGATGCCGTCCACTATACCAAGCTTGGGGTTGAATGTCCGTGTTGCTATTTCTCGTCCTCGAGGCAGAGAGATTGTAATGTCCACTCCAATATTGGATTCGTCTGCCAACTGCTCTAATGTCTCCTGCACTTCGCGTCTCATCATCATACGAGGCGTAGGATTGATTGCTGGGTCGCCAATATCTATGCCCAACCCCGGCAATGTTACTTTGCCTACCCCTTCGCCTTGTAGGAATCTTATTTCTAAACTTTGGGGATTTAACGCAACGGTAGAACAAATCTCAAAACCTTTCGTCACATCGGGGTCGTCTCCTGAATCTTTTATGATAGTAGCAGTGGCACTTATCTTACTGTGCAACACGCATTTATATATAGGCAACACGACTCTCTCTTCGTTTGGCAAGGTGATGATTATCTCCGTGGGAGGCTTGCCTGTTAGTATCATAGTAAGAGCCGCTTTTGTGGCAGCAGTGGCACAACTACCGCTCGTAAACCCTGTTTTTAGTTCAAAAAAATTGGGTAATAGATTTTCTATCGCTTTGCGTAATCCATACTCTCCTTCTATTGTGGCGGTGGCACTGTATGGGAGTCGTGGTCTTTTCATCACCAACACCTCGATGCCAAGAGCAATAGCCGTCTCTATTTTTTGAGAGAAGCCCCCACTCTCTCCACTCTCTTTTGTCAGTATAGCCTTAGGTTTTAGACGCTCAAACAACTCCAAGTCATCTTTGTGGTCGTCATAAAATATTACTCTATCGTGAGGAAAATTATATTTATTCACTACCGCCATCGACTCCTCTCTTTTCATTATTCGGAAAAAACATGGAATCTGTTGCCAATATCTTTTCATTTTCGACACGCTATTTACCCCACTCAACACCAATAAGTTATCTATATTTTTTTCGTAAAGATACTGTATTACATCATCGAAAGAGTCGAAATAACGCAAAAGTTTGTTGTATGGGGGAAATTTTCGTTCAAATCGAATGGTAGGGAGATTTAATTTTGTAGCAGTAATCCCAATATTATTATGTACATTTTGAGCAAAAGGGTGTGCTGCATCTATTATCAGTCGAATATTATTTTCGTGGCAGAATGTAGCCATTGTATTGTCGTCCAGTCCGCCAGAGATACGTATGCTGTGTGCGGAATCTACCTTTTGAGAAGCATTTTTTGTTGAGTAAAAAAACGGCTTGGCAGACTCATCGCATACTTTGACGGCTATTCGTCCTTCGGTAGTACCTCCTATGATTAGTATTTGTGGCTGTTTGTCGTATAGTTTGTTGTGTTTGTCATTCATTTTTTCACGAAAAAAGATTTAACATTTCCTCGATAGAGGCTACCTCCACAGTGCATTGGTCGGATATGGAAACGGATATTTTATCATCTTGTATCACAATGCTATCGCTCGACTCTATATGGCGAGAAGCTGATATTCCATTTCGTTGTAAAGCCTTGCGTATCATAGCATACAGTTGTCCATGCCCAATCAGTCTCACCTCTCTACTTGTTTGATTTTCTACCCTAAACAGTCCTGTTTTCGTATCGAAGATAATACCTTTTTGTGCGAAAAACTGGCTCAATACGCCATTGATGGATAGGTCTTCTGGGGTACCAACATGAATTTGTGCCATATTGTCCATAAGCCATACCTTGTCGGCTATTTGCAGGGCTAATTCAAGGTCGTGAGTAGAGAGGAAGATAGTTTTTTGTGTCTCCCTCGACAATCGGTGTAGTAATTGCATAACCTCCACTTTGCTTGGGAAATCGAGAAAGGCAGTTGGTTCGTCAAGCAATATTATTGGAGTGTCTTGTGCCAATGCTTTTGCTATCATCACTTTTTGTTTCTCGCCATCGCTCAATGTATGCACCTCTCTTTCCATCAACTTTTCTATTTTCACCAAAGATATTGCATCATATATTTTTTTGTGATCCAATGGTGTCAGTGTTCCCCAAAAGCCTGTATATGGGCTTCGTCCCAACGCTACCAAATCACGCACCAACATATTTTTAAGGTCGATGCGGTCGGTAAGCACTACGCTGACAAGTTTGGCAAACTCCAACTCCGAGTAGTGAGCGATGTCGTTATTACAGACTGTAATCTTGCCGTCCAGTTGTGGCTGAAAAGCCGATAATGTTCGCAATAGTGTAGATTTACCTATCCCGTTAGCCCCCAAAAGCGAGGTTAATTCGCCACTGTTTATCTCTGCATTAATATCTTTTGCTACGACCTTTATATTTTTTCTATTTTTGTAGCCAACAGCAAGGTTGTGAAGGGTTATAGTGCTTATTTTTTTCATACTACATACAGGTTTTAGTTCATCTCATTTTTTCGTTTTCCAAAAAGCACAGAAATCACTATTGGAGCACCGATAAGTGCCGTTACAGAGTTGATAGGCAATGCCCCCTCGAACCCCGGCATCCTTGCTATAAGATTACACAACAATGCCAAAGCGGCTCCCATAAGTGTTGCCGCCGGCACAAGTATAGTGTGGTTTGAGGTAGAGAATATGGTCCGACAAAGATGTGGCACGGCAAGACCCAAAAATATAATTGGTCCACAATATGCAGTAATGATTGCTGTCAGCACACACGAGCAACCTATCACAATCAGCCTTGTACGCCTTATGTTTAGTCCCAGATTTCGAGCATAGTTGTCGCCCAGCAACATAAGATTAAGACTCTTTATCAGCAAGAAGCTCAGTGGTATGAGTATCGCCATTATGATGGCAAAAAGATAAACCTGATCCCCTGACACTTTTGAGAAACTACCCAACCCCCAGATAACATAGGAGCGGACATCTTCGTCGTTGCTAAAAAACTTCAACACGCCGATGATAGCTGTAGCGATATATCCTATCATAACGCCCAATATCAGCAATACTACATTGCCTCTGACCCTTTGTGCGATAAACAATATAAGCGACATCACCGACATTGCCCCTATGATGGCACTTACCGTGATAGCGACTTCGCCGACAAAACCCATTCTGCTCAGAGCGGCACCTCCAATATTGCCCGAAAGGAGTATGATAGTAGCCACGCCGAGACTTGCACCAGAACTAACCCCCAATTCAGAAGGACCTGCCAAAGGGTTGCGAAAGACTGTCTGCATCTGCAATCCACTAATAGAGAGACCTGCCCCTGCTATAAGGGCGGTCAGTGCCTGTGGGAAACGAGATTTCCAAACGATGTTGTAAGCTATAGTATTATCACTCTGCCCCAACACTATCCGACGGATGTCGCCGAAGGGGATAGGTATGGTTCCAAGCGAAAGGTTAAGTATTGACAATAGAATGATAGCCAATACTATGAACATAAAAAATAGTGCGTTGCGTGTCATAAAAGTGTCTCTTTGAACAGAAGAAGTCCCTCTTGTTTGTTTTTGTGCAAAGGTAGTAGAAAAACAGTATAACTCCAAGCCGATGGGAGTAGAGGACAATCATACACATATCATACCTCTTAATAGTATTATCAATATTTCATAAAATGGTTTAAGACTAGTTAAACTTATTGCCTCTATCTTTTTTTGAGCAAAATTAATTATAATTTTTTGTTTCTGCAATTATACTTTAATTTACTACTTACTATTAAAAGCAAACACAATCATATCAATTCTTCGGAACAAATCGCAACAAATATCACAGATAAACAGCACCAAATTTGCATAAATAATTAAATATATTTACTTTTGTGTGTACAAATATCAATAATTTATTAACATCTAAATTTACCGTTATGATTTTTGATAACATAAAAAAAATGAGAGAAATACAATCAATTCTCAGCGGAGGCGACATAAAAGAGCCATTTATGAAACTTGGAGAAGGCAACGCTCCTAAACTTAATTACAATTTACCTCAAAGCAGTTGTTTTAGCACATATTCTAACATGCAAGTTGCTGTTAATCCTAAACATTTTAAGAAAGAGTGCTTCAATGTCCCCGAGAACAACTATTTTCAACAAATACAATCAAAGAATTCTTCTGATATTGGTTTTTTGAAAGATATCACAATGTCTATACAATTGCAAAATATGAAGTCAAAAATTGGCAGTGGATATATGTTGAAACCAAATATTAACCTAGCAAAGTCAAATAATAGAGAAGAACCTGCTACTAAATAAATGATTAGCAATACTATTGAACATAATCAAAAGGCAGAAAGCTACTCATTGATACAAGCAAAAAACATAATATTAAATGATACAGAATTACAAACAATTGCAAAAGAGAAACTACAGCCTATCATAACCGAAAGGTTTGGCGGGTATGGAGTTAGTGTCAATAAGGTAAAAGAACCCAAAGAGGCAGTACCTCGTATATATGTGATAGAAGAATATCAGACAGCCTCTTATCTCGGTAGTTATGGAGCAGGAAAAGCAATGCAGACACTGTCTCTGATGCCAGGTGAATCTACGACTATCACGGTAAAGACATACAAAGATTCGACTACTACAAAACACAGTGCCGAAAACCTACTCGACAGTATGAGCCAAAGCAGTGCTGCAGAGATGGAGAGCCTTATTGAAGAAGAAAACGAACAAGCATACGTAGTGACAACAGACGGAACTATATCAAAACTAATTACAGGCACAGATGGAATAGTAGATACAGATGGAGTAATAGATGAACTAAAGGCAAAAAAACTAACACCTGCTTTTGACATTCACACTCATCCGATAATAATTAAAGAAGATACAGATGGAATAGTAAAAGAGTTTGTAGGTCATGCCTTTCCTTCCATACAAGATAGAAAAGATACTAAAATACAAGAAGATAAGGGTTCTATTTCTCAACCCAATTGGGTGCTTGGCTTTTTCAAATATGTCTCAAAATATGAAAAACGTTTCGAACGAAGAATAAACTTCTACACCTCATCTTGGGAGGCTATTCGAGAAAAAGATATATATCCCCCCCCAGAAAAAAATGCGGAGACTTATACAGAATCGGATCAAGGTATGAATTTCTTGAAGTTCAAAAAAGCCGTCAAAGATATTTGGAAATATGTATTGCCATTGATTTTCCTACTGTTTTCTGTCAATTCCTATTCACAGTTCCCTAGAAGTGTAAAGTCGTATATTGATGTGTATTATAAATATAAAGATGTATTGGATAAACAAGATACCTTAAAAATAGTAGAGTTTCCACTTTTCAAAGAATGTGCTAAACATGGGTACTTCTGTTTTAGCAGTGTAAGAATGCATCAGTATGTCAAAACAAACAGGAACACAATAATTTGCCGTGTTGCAAGTATTCGTCTCTAAAAACGCTAAAATGCCAGATAAAAAATGGTGTAGTGAGGCAGCATACTCGATAGAGATACCCTTGGAGAATTCTGACACTGGCAAATTGAAGTCGTATGAAGATAGTCAGAGAATAAGTATTATTCCCGATAAGATTGTGAATGGGTATGCCAACCCCGAGAGACCTAGAGAATTATATAGAGGACTATGTAATAAAGAACAGGCAAAATACAATTTGACCATGGAAGAGTTTCTTGAAGAGATGACAAGATTAAGCAATGACACAGAGCTTTCTAAATCACGTTTTTTAAACACTCCTTTGTTACTATATAAGCATTTTTACAAAGAAGACAAGACGCCTTGCATTCTATATGGAACAGATAGCATAGATAAAGATAGATCCTGGGGCATATTTTATTCGTATCGCAGAGAGTCTCAAAGAGATTTCACTAGACGAATTTAACATACACGAACTACCCAACTACCTAAAATACAAAGATGTATTTAACAATGAAGAATAAGTTTACAAGAATAACAAAAAAACCAAGTATAATTATGATAGAGACTCGCAAACTAAAAAAAGCCATCAAAGAGATTTGGAAATATGTATTGCCATTGATTTTTCTACTGTTTTCTGTCAATTCCTATTCACAGTTTCCTAGAAGTGTAAAGTCGTATCTTTATGTGTATTATAAATATAAAGATGTATTGGATAAACAAGATACCTTAAAAATAGTAGAGCCACTATATTTCAAACCATGTAATGAATGTGGACACCACTGTATTGAGAGTGTAAACATACATCAGTATGTCAAAACAAACAGGAACACAATAATTTACCGTTTTGCGGAAATTGATAATATAGGCGATAGTTTGATAATCTCTAAAAACGCTAAAATGCCAGATAAAAAATGGTGTAGTGAGGCAGCATACTCGATAGAGATACCCTTGGAGAATTCTGACACTGGCAAATTGAAGTTGTATGAAGATATTCAGAGAATAAGTATTGTTTCAGATAAGGATATGTTTATATTCTCCAGGAATCCTAACGAATGGTATAGCGACCTATGTAATAAAGAACAGGCAAAATACAATTTGACCATAGATGAGTTTCTTGAAGAGTTGAAAAGATTAAAAGATGACCCAGAGGTTTCAAAAACACCTCTCTCATACCACCCAATGTCAACATATGAAAATTTATACAAAGCAGATGAGCTGGCTTACATTGAATATGGAACAGATAGTATAGATAAGGATAGATCCTGGGGCTATCGTATATCAGGCAATTTTGCTATCTTTAATATTTTATTCGTATCGCAGAGAGTCTCAAAGAGATTTCACTAGACGAATTTAACATACACGAACTACCCAACTACCTAAAATACAAAGATGTATTTATATACGAATATATGGGCATACAAAAATAAATCCCTCCCCAAAAGTATGATTATAAAAAAAGTTTACAAACTAAATATCCCTATACTTATATTTTTGTTAATATTCAGTAGTTTAGTGGCTAAAGCTCAATGTCCTAAATTTGATGTCTCTAAGGCTAAAATACTACAAACTCTTTCCAAAATTTATAACTTTTAGATAATTAAAGTATATTTCATCTTATTTTAGTTTTTCACTGTTTTTGTACACTAATATTAACAAAAAAAAACATCTATATTGTGAATGCTTTTATTACTTTTGGAGTTGGTATAATTTTGTATTTCATAGGAAAGCAGAAAATGGAAAAAACAATTAAAATAACATTAGCCGTATTATTCTTATTATGTCTATTGGATATGCCTTATGGTTACTTTCAATTTGTTAGATTTTTAGCATTACTCGGTTTTGGTGTGTTGGCTTACAAATCTTCTGAACAGAAAAAAGACACAGAGGTAATTGTTTATATTGCATTGGCTATTTTATTTCAACCATTATTCAAAATAGCATTAGGTAGAACATTATGGAATATCGTAGATGTTGTCGTTGCTGTTGGTTTAATAACTAATGTATTAAATAAAAAATAGATTGTGTTTAATAATAATTGGAATAGAGAAAATTTAAGGGGTAAAGTAAAAAATTATGGTTCAAGATAACTTTACAAAATAATTATCTTTGTAAGTTATTAAAAACCAATGAAAAACAAGTATATAAAAGGTACGCACATTTCAGAGCGTAAA
>PDWI01001223.1_pt1 | contig 41016 bp, 39 predicted proteins | sample 1430891 | NCBI WGS metagenome assembly PDWI01 (sample SAMN01162508, study PRJNA174530) | Oral metagenome, whole genome shotgun sequencing project. | biome: Marine environment; feature: Marine mammal; material: Swab sample of the gingival sulcus; isolation source: swab sample of gingival sulcus... | reverse complement strand
CAAAGGTGCGATCATTAACAAATCCAAAGTTAAAAATGCAGCTAATATTGCCATTGGTAAAAACAATACGGCCAATATGGGTTCTGTTAATGTCGAAGACTCAAACGTCAAAGGTGCGATCATTAACAAATCCAAAGTTAAAAATGCAGCTAATATTGCCATTGGTAAAAACAATACGGCCAACATGGGTTCTGTAGATATTCAATAGATTTAAAGGTTTCTATAAATTTACAATAAGGATTCAGCTATAAATTTTTGTTGCTGAATCCTTAATCTGTTTGTAGACAGTAAGTGGAAAAGAGTTAATTTGAGGCCAAAACTGATAATCATCGAAGTTTAGGGGAGGTATTATATAATGAAATTGATAAGGATTATTATAGCTTTGTTTTTTTTGGTTTCAATAGCCATTCCATGTACTGTTTTCTGTAATGATCTTGATGATGGAATATCAAGTTATACTGACGATGGAATAAAAAAGTGGGATCAGCTTGGAAAAAAAGACCGGAATGTCACATTTATCAAGATGAATGCGAAAAGCAAGGCTCTGGTAATGAAAAAAAGTGGTGAAGGTCTTGTAGAAAAAAACTCTTCTGGCTCCGGTTCTGGAGGAGCCAGTATGAATAGTGTGGTTATGGGTGCCGGTTCTACAATTAGAGGTGATATTATAATTATCGACGACAGTAAAGGTGATAAAACGTTGCTTGCAGAGTAACAGCCTATTAAAAAATTATTTGAGATTGATTGGGGGCAAAATGATGAAGTCTTTTTTGGGTCTGCATGATGGAACATTTCAAAGACTCTGTGTAATTTTTATCGGAGCAGCATTGACTGGATGTGTATCTTCCGTAGACCCTAAAAATGTAGATATTACTTTGAAAGAAACCGGGCCTGAAGTTAAACTGACATCTTATACAGAAACTTTGAATGATCTAGGATTAATGACCGAAATTTTTGATACTGGAGAACTTAAAATTCAAAGTGACCCTGTGGGTGATAATACAGGAACTGCAGGAGCGACTGGTGGTGAAATCCCGAGAGATATTACCGAAATATTAAAAAGCACACTGAATTCTATTGGTGGATATATAAAATATATTCCATACGATCCTGCCTATATACAAAATATGAATGTTACCGGATACTCTGATTTTTCCGAAAAATTGATACCAGAGGTTGTTATCAGTGGTGGCATTACTGAATTTGATAGAGGCCTTGAAACTCGTGGGGATGGAACGGATTTTGGTGCTGATGCAAGCTTTACTAATGCCCCAAGCTGGACTCCAAGCAAATCTGTTGGATTTAATTATGGTAATTCTGGTAAAGAAGGACTTGCTCGAATCACCCTTGATTTTAATATGCTCGATTTTAAAACCATGTCTGGAATTCCCAGAATGAATACTGTGAACAGCATGGAGGTTCGAAAAGGATTAAGGGAAAAAGAGATTGGTATTACCCTGTTTGGACCTACTTTTGGTAGAAAAGGCTCTATTAAAAAAGTTCAAGGACGCCATGCCGCAGTAAGAGTTCTTGTAGAAGTCAGCATGATTCAAATGGTTGGAAAGTATCTTGCACTGCCTTATTGGAAATTGTTAGGAGAGGATGCTGAACCAGATAAAGTCGTGATCAAACAAATTAAACGATACTATTATAGCATTAGTAATGCTGAGCGTATTATGGCAGCACAGCAGTGGGCGTTTCTTTATGGACATCAGGTTAACTTTTCTGGTCAGATTGATCCAGCTACACAAGCAGCGTTTCAAGCTATTGATCCAGGATTTGTACCTGGTTCGAATGGTATAGGGTTTGAGACATTTATGAAAATTTATTCTGATATTCCCATTGATGAGGCTACCCTTGCCAGACGGAATCAATTAAATGCGATTCTTTCTGGTCAGGAATATATACCACAAGAAGTTCCTTCGGTTGCTGTTGAGTCTTTTCAGTCGGCGACTCCTGAATACCAGGCGCAGCCAGCCCCCCCATCACAACAGCCTCAGACCACACAAATTCAGTCTGCAGCTGTTCCCGAACCTATTGCATCTAATTCTAAAGCAGCATCGGCACCTAAAACACAGGTGAAATCTAAATCTCAGCAAAAACCTGTTATTAAGGCTGGGAGCGGAATAGGGAGGATGTTAAGTGATGATGAATGGTAAAGATTGTATTTATTTACAAAGATTCTTCATTTGCCTCAGCGTTCTCGGGGGAATTTTTTTATTTCCTGTCCTTAGTGGGGCAGGAAATAAGCAGTATGTAGAAAAACAGGTAAAAAATCTGGATGATTTAAACAAAGAAATTGTTCGTGGTTTTCCCAATATCCCTCAAAATGGAGTCATCACATATAAAGCAATTATTACGGAAGGTAATAAAAATTCTCAGGTAAAAATTATAGAGAAAAAAATTGAGATGATTCCAGGTCCGACAGCAGAAAAACCACCAATAGAAAAAGTTGAGAATTTGTTAAAGAATAAATAATACTATACAAAAAAATAGAATGAATTATGAAATGAACATGTTTTCTTTTTGTGCTTTTCTGAAAAGAACACCTTTAAACCATTAGGTATTTTACTATATTTTTAAAGGGTTATACCTATATAATCAACTATAAGCTTTGATCTTTTTCAAAAGATATAAATTATTGTAGTTTTTTAAATGTTTTAAATTCAAGACTCATAATTAATTTGCTTATATCACATAGTATTATGTAATTATATTTTTTACGAACAGTGCCGAGTACCGATTAATTGTGTTGTAATTTTGTTACAATAAATTAACAAAAAGAAGAGTCATAGTGTTCTTTCTTTGAAAAATATAAAAAGTTTTCTTGTAATAGTTTATTAACCAAACCTATAAATTTTACTAATAGAGAGAATTATGCAGATTAAAAGTAGAATAAACATAAACTATTTGCTTATAGTGACTATAATTTTTTTGTTTGGGTGTACTTCTCATGCCTGGGCGGGTAATAAACGTTTGATGAGCATTATGGCTGCAAAAGTTCAGGCATCTCGATCTCTGGTAGAGTCGATTTATGGGCTTAAAATCAGGTCATCGGAATCAGTAATGGATATGATAGCAGCAAATTATAAAAATATCACTGAAACTAAAACTGAAGCGTTTATAAATAATATCAAGTTTACCAATATATCCTATGATCCACAAAACGATATTGCCAGAGTTGAAGCTACAGTTCAACTGCCCAGCATTCAAAATATTGATGGGAAGCAGATGGATTTAAAAAACAAGGTTTTTAGACGAATTGGTTATGGGACATCTACAAATTCTAGTGCTGGAAATATTGCCGCATTGCGAGCTGCAGAAATTAATGCTTATCAAGAACTGGCCCGACGCCTTGTGGGTATAAAAATTGAGTCAAAAACAAGTGTTGAAAACTTTATACTCAAATCCGATGTTGTTAAAACGAAACTTTTGGCAACACTTTATCTTGCAGAGGTAACAAATCATGGATGGGAAGAAAACGGTGATGCATATATAACCATGGCTCTTAATGTTGCCGATGCCACTGTAATACTTGGTAAAGATATTGGTATTAATGAAGAGATTATTGAGGTGCAAGGATTTGGAGCTCAAGATGATGATTTTGGAAAGGCTAAAAAACAATAATGCCTAAATTGGCGTTGAAATATTCTCATTTAAACCGTTAGGAAATTAGTTAAAATCTGTACTGTAACATACTATTTTTAGATTTAAAAAAATGTGGTTTAAATGTTCATCGGATATTAATGAGATATTAAAATGTCATCAAGATTGTCAATGAAAATTGTTTTATAGCATGGTGTTTTTTTATTGCTTCTAAGGTACTAAAGCAAACCTGATACAGGAGAAATAGAACTATGAAGACATTATTTCACAAATCCCCAATAAAATATTTTTTTATGGGTATTGCAATGACTCTTTTTTGTGTATTTTTTATAGGAGCTGTTAAATCCCCACCACCACCTAATTATGGACGATTTCAACTTCAAGCATGGGCAACTTCATCTTTAGATGGAGAGGCAATGGTTGGTGCATTTGTTATTGACACGGCAACGGGTGAGACAAAAACAGTATTTAGTCGTCTTATTAAACCAAACGAAAAATCTATTACCTATAAAAACGAACTGAAAAAACAATTTATAAAGATAAAATGATCTCAAATCTCTTTTAGAAATTGACAGATTAACTTTAAAGGTATGTATTATTTATAAGGCTCATCTTTACTATTAAATTGTATTAGTTAAGACCAGATCTGGCAAATAGCCAATTTTAATAAGGTAATTATTAGTTTAAATTCAGTTCATATTTTTTCTATTCATACGTTTTTTCCATCCAGCAGTGTTTATCATAGGTGTTCTTCTATAGCACATTTTTATATGATACATTCTCTCTTAATTGTAAAAGAAAATCCATTCATCCAAATCATATTGTAGTTCCTCGATAGTTTGATATATTTTCTTACGAAACGTGACCTAATAGAACTCTTGAAAAATGGTTCTATGGAACCTCTCACAGATCCCGTTTGTTTGAGGTAATCTGGCTTTTATTTTCGTATAGTCAATATTGTTTAGTGCCAAATATAAATAAAAATCATCGGATTCCGTTTTTCCACAATACTCTGCGCCTCGATCGGTTAATATCCTGAGCAGTGGCAACTACTACTCTTAAATGGTAACCCCTGTCATTAAGCAGGTCTGCCACAGTGATCGGCATTTTCATTGTATACACTTCGCACATGCGACCTTTGAATAAATATCGACAAATGTCTGCTGATAAATCCTTCCAACACCCTTTAATATCCCAACATAAAAGGTATCTTGAGAATCCAGATAGCCAGGTGTGAATCTTACGACTTTGGTTGACAGTTTTGTTTAACAACGTAAACTGTTCAGTCATGGCGGTCTCGAAAAGTGAATTAACAAGCTCAACGGGAACAGAAACATCGCAGAAAATAATATAGAGAAGACTGTCGAAACAGGATCTCGATTGAATGAAGATTCAGACAAGATAAAAACAGCTATCAGCTGAACTTTATCCGAACCAAACTACAAAAACCTCAGAAACATGGATCAACTGCATTTTTTGGTAATGAACTTGATGATTCTGTTGAAGATAAAGAATCGAGACTTTGCCATTTTTTGTGTTTCTACCTGTTGGCTGTCATGGATGGAGAAATTGGAGGATTTGGATTTTATTTGTCAATTCTCTGTGTCAACTTGCTTGCCAGGAGTATCTCTCAGAAAAGCATTATGAGTTTCTAAGAAAACATCTACGCAGAGTTTTTCTTTTGTATTTTGAGTAGAAATAAGATACAGGGTTTGAGAGTTTTCTGTTGCGTATTTTTTTATTCGCAATATTTCGCAATAAGTTCATAAGTATAATGTGACAGGTCGCAAGAATGGAAAAAAAAGAACTGAATTGTTTTATGGCTTATGACATCAGAGGCCGTGTTCCCGAAGAGTTAAATCAAGAGCTGGCTTATGACATTGGGAGAGCCTATGTTACACATTTTGCTGCGAGGAAGGTGGTTATTGGACATGATATTCGATTAAGCTCTCCAGAATTGGCCAGGGCGTTATCTCGTGGCCTGCGCGCAGCTGGTGCAGATGTTGTTCACCTTGGACTTTGTGGCACTGAAGAGATGTATCATGCTGTATTTAGTCTGGAAAGCGATGGTGTAGATGGTGGTATTATTGTTACGGCAAGTCATAATCCAAGTAATTATAACGGGATGAAGTTTGTTACCACCGGAGCAAAACCTGTGTCTGCCGATTCTGGTTTAAATGTTATCAAAACTATGCTAGAGGAAAAGCAACATCTTGAAGTTGCAGAAAATCCTGGTCGCGAGATTCATCGTAAAGAAAAGAAAAGTTATATTCATCATCTTTTAGGTTATGTTGATTGTACAAAACTAAAACCACTCAAGCTTGTGGTTAACAGTGGTAATGGGTGTTCTGGAACCATTATCGACCTTCTTGAGCCATATCTGCCATTTACTTTTATTCGGCTTAATCATGAGCCAGATGGGACATTCCCCCGAGGAGTTCCTAATCCATTACTTCCTGAAAATCGTCAAGAGACCAAAAATGCAGTAGTGGAAAATGCTGCTGATCTTGGCATTGCCTGGGATGGTGATTTTGATCGCTGTTTTTTCTGGGACGAAACGGGAACGTTTATTGAAGGGTATTATCTTGTTGGTCTTTTAGCCTCTGAAATGTTGAAAAAAGCTCCAGGATCAAAAATTCTCCATGACCCTCGGCTTGTCTGGAATACTGAAGATCTGGTGAGTGCTGCTGGTGGTATTCCTGTGTCAACCAGAACAGGTCATGCCTTTATCAAAGAGCGCATGCGCCAGGAAAATGCAGTATATGGTGGAGAGATGTCCGCACACCATTACTTTCGTGATTTTGCTTATTGTGACTCTGGAATGATCCCCTGGCTCTTGGTTTGTGCTTTACTTAGCAAAAAAGGGAAGCGACTATCTGATTTGTTACGGGAACGGATGCTTACCTATCCCGTTTCAGGGGAAATGAATTTTACAGTGGCTGATCCTGATTCAATACTTTCGACGATTGCAGAACGCTTTTCTGATGGAGTAATCAATTATATTGATGGTCTTTCAGTAGCTTTTCCTGAATACCGTTTTAATGTTCGGAAGTCAAATACTGAACCGCTGTTGCGACTCAATGTTGAAACACGCGGTAATTTAAGATTATTAAAAGAGAAAACTGATGAACTGATAGCAATTATCAAATCTTAACGAAAACAAAAAATCCTTATTTTCTATATGTAAAAACCAGCTGTATAAAAAATATAGTTTATTTTTCTTCTTTTTTATTTTGAAAATACTTAACGTATCTGGATATTGCGTGGGCAGAATTTGAGTTTGCTGGCTGAAAAGCTATTCCAGAAAGGTATCTTCCCCGATAAAAACGACAGTATATTACTTCACCTTTGAGATCAAGTATTTCTCCGTCGAGGTTTATGCTAATTTGGATTTGTTTTTTGGGATCAAGAGGAATCGCGGTTTCAAGTTGTAGTCCACACTTGCTTACATCAAGGGTCCTCCCCATAGAATATGTTCCGGCTTGGCCATTTTCATTGAGGAGTAGATAATCAACCAAATGGGTGGCCTCATATCGAGTAAATGTGCGAGTGTCACTCATTGCGTTTGGATACCTTTTTCTTTCCCCTTTTTATTGGGCTTTGCTGAATAAATTATTTCGCTTTTATGTTATTACATTTCATGTCAGCAGGTAGTCCCGAATGCGCCCTCAACAACGCAACCCAAAAGGCAAAACAAAATAGCCTTTACTCTTTCAAAAACAGAAAAAACAAACGTGACCAGCAACTACCTGACAAGATTCACAATCAAAAACAACATCACAATAACTGCTTCACTGCTGCAGGAAAACATGATCCGGTTGAGCTGTAACGCTGTTTCCCAACCAATTTACCTTCACCCGCATTTCTGTCTCTTTCATCTCGCCTTGCCTGTTTTCTTAAGCAGTTACATGCTCGCAGTCACCAAAGGAAGCTTACCCAGCTCAGGCTCAGGCTCAGGCAATCAGACTCCTTTTTCCTTATAATATCAAAATTTAGACAATACCCACACGTTTCTTTCTGCCAAAAGATACAAAGTTATTGAACGTACACCTTCATTTTCTTTATACTTTCAACACAAATTATATCACCCTTTATTATTGATACACCTGCAATATAACCTTATTCAACAAATCCTAATACTATACAAATAAGGGGCTTTGCAGAAGCTGGTTCTTCTTAAAATGCGAATATTTATGATGTTTTTACAGGAATTTTATGCATTTTGTCAAGCTTCTAATATCAAAACCTCAACCATGAGCATATCACCACAATGACATCTCTGGAGTGAAGGGTTCTTTAGAGTTTCTCAGATAAAGGTATGAATTTTAAGTCAGCAGCTCTCTTGAAACGAAATGGATAGATGACATCACAGATTCAGCTTTGTTAGTTCATTGAAATAATTTATTTTTTGATTGTTCTTCAGAGAACAGGAAGCATTTCCAGTAAAAATTTGGTAGGGTATGTAGTTTTTATTGTATAATGAAGTAAGAATTTTTCTAAAAATTACTGTAAACAATTCGGTCCATCTCTTTTTAAAGAACAAAAATATTATGAAAATTGGAATTATTGGTCTGGCTCAGACTGGAAAAAAGACCTTGTTTCAAACCTTAACAGGTGCAGCATTAAATACCCCAACAGGTCAAAAAGCTTTTCCTGGTACTGCGGATATCAGAGATCAACGCTTTGATAAATTGGTCACTTTATACAATCCTAAAAAAGAAACCCGAGCCAGACTTGATTTGGTTTTGCTTCCTAAAATTGAACGGGAAACCATCGCAACCGGCGATGTTTTCAAAGACATGAGCGACGTTGATGCTATCTGTCATGTGGTTCGAGCCTTTGAAGATGATGCTATTTATCATGAGGCGGGCTCTGTTGACCCGATGCGGGATGTTGAAATGGTCAACGCTGAGCTTTTAATGCATGACCAGATTTTTGTTGAAAAACGAATAGAACGGCTCAAATTACAGATAAAGAAAATTAAAGATGACCGTCAGGTGAAAGAACTTGCTCTGCTTGAACGCATGCAGACTCATCTTGAAGAAGAGCAACCACTACGGCTTATGGCTTTTACTGAAGACGAAGACCTGATGATTCGCAGTTATCCTCTCATTACCAGAAAAGAGATGATTGTCGTCTTTAATGTTTCTGAAGAACAACTGGCCGATACCCGTTTGCTCGACAAAGCGACTTCAATCTCTGGTAAAGAAAAAATTGAGGTGATGCAGGTCTCAGCCCAGGTTGAATCTGAGATTGCTCAACTTGACAGTGATGAAGAAAAAGCAGATTTTCTTGAAGATCTTGGTATTAAGGAACCTGCCCTGGAAATACTTACAGCCTGTTGTCTTAAGGCCCTTGGCCGTATTTCTTTTTTCACTGTAGGTCCAGAAGAAGTTCATCAATGGCTGGTACGAAAAAATTCTTTGGCACCAGTTGCCGCAGGGGCCATTCATTCAGATTTGCAACGGGGTTTTATCCGCGCCGAAGTTATAAAGTATCAGGATCTTATGGAACTTGGTAGTGAAGCCGCGGTGAAAAAAGCCGGTAAAATGTCCTTAGAAGGCAAGGATTATGTGGTTGTTGACGGTGATATTCTCACCATACGTTTCAAGGTCTAAGTTTTCAAAAAGAGATACTCATATCCAATAGTACATTTTAAGAGACAGAAAAGGAAAAGAGCGTGAACTGGGAAAAAGAGTGGAAATATCTAGCCTGGGTTCTTGCTATTTTCATCTGTTGTGTCTCTATGCCTGTTGGCTTGGCCCGTTTTGATAACGCAGTGTTGGAAGCTTTTTATCTGGTACGTTGGTATGCTCGAGAACATGTTATTTTATGTTTGCTTCCAGCTTTTTTCATTGCTGGTGCCATAGGAGTCTTTGTCAGCCAGGCTTCGGTATTAAAATATCTTGGTACAGGTGCCAATAAAATAGTTGCCTATGGCGTAGCTGCGGTTTCTGGCACCCTTCTTGCTGTTTGTTCGTGTACCATCCTGCCACTTTTTGCAAGCATTTACCGTATGGGTGCCGGTCTGGGTCCGGCTACCGCCTTTTTATATTCCGGGCCGGCTGTTAATATACTGGCCATTGTTCTTACTGCTGCGGTGCTTGGCCCCCAAATGGGACTAGCTAGAGGAATAGGAGCCGTTATTTTCAGCCTTGTTATTGGCGGTGCCATGGCCTTTTTCTTTAGAAAAGAAGAACAGCAAAAAGCAGCATTACCCATGGCTGGGCCGGAGCAAAAAAAGATTCGCCCGCTGTGGCAGACCATGTTGTATTTTTTCTCCATGGTGGCCATTCTGGTCTGTGCAAATTGGGGAAAACCCCAGGAAATGAGCGGACTCTGGGCAATAATATATGACTTAAAATGGCCACTTACCGCCTTCTTTGGGGCTATTTTTGCTATAATTCTGGTCGCCTGGTTTTATCTTAAGGCATGGCAAATTACACTTGTGGCCGTCTTTATTGTCGTAGCTGCCGTGGTTTGGCCAACAACCCCGAGCATTGCCTTTACAATCGGTCTTATCGGACTTGGAATAATAACAGCCTGTGCTGATGGCCCAGCTGGTCAATGGTTTATCTCGTCATGGGGATTTGGTAAACAAATTTTACCGTTGCTTCTCATTGGAGTCGCCCTTGCCGGAGCCTTGCTTGGCAGGGTCGACCATGAAGGTCTCATTCCTTCACAGTGGATAGAGACTGCCGTTGGTGGTAATTCCCTTCGCGCCAATTTTTTTGCCTCAGTTGCCGGGGCGTTCATGTATTTTGCCACCCTGACGGAGGTTCCCATTCTTCAGGGTCTTTTGGGAAGTGGTATGGGAAAAGGACCAGCCTTAGCCTTACTTCTCTCTGGTCCAGCACTCAGCTTACCCAACATGCTGGTAATTCATAACGTTCTTGGTACCCAAAAAACAGTAGTCTTTGTTCTTTTGGTAGTAGTGATGGCCACCTGTAGCGGCATGTTATTTGGGGCTTTTTTCTAATATAAAATAAAGCGAAATACTTTTTCTGTCGTTACCAAAAACAGCCGCCTCTTCGCATTTCACCTGAAAAAATAGGGTGTTGGCAGAGTATTTTTTTATGATATAATCTTTGCCGCGTATAAATGTTTACTGGCAAAGAGTTGTCGTTTTTTATACAATCGAATCTCTAGGCTTCGTTATTTTTCTGCTCGGATACGGGTATTGGTTTTGGAAAATGTATCACTTATGAAACAAAAAGTTTCTTCTCTCTTTTTTGACAAAAACGACTATCATCTTCTTGAAATTGTTGATGATGTATTGGCACGGGGGCCTCGTTCCCGCACGATTAAATCCTTACCCATGGAGGATATGCATCCTCATGGTATTAAGGAAATGGCTGCTCCACAAGGGCTACGTATTGCCTATGCGGTGGTGAGCCTGCTTGGTTCTTTTGAAAAAGGTAGTAAGGCCGGTGATCGTCTTAGAGCACTCCGTTCTTTGAAAGAAGAGATTTTTTTGTTTTCTTCGAGCTATTATCGTAACAACACTGCAAGAGTGTTGTTGCAGATCATGAAAGAGCTGGTACGTACCCGAGATAACGAGATACGTCGTTTAAAATTGGCCCATGATTTTCGCATTGTCTCCACAGGAAATCCGAGAACCATACGCAAAGAACTGGCTAAATATCATCTCGTGGAAATGCCCGAAGAATGGAATCAATTGGCCTTTGACGGCCATGTCCATGATGCCAATACCAAAGGTCGAAAATCGCCAACCCATCTCATTATGGATGCCTGGATCAAAGGTATCCGTAATCTTACGGTGGTATATTACAACTATGTACAGCCTGATGTTATAGAAGAGCTTCTTGAAGCTGGAAAGATTCTTGATGTTGAAGTTCAGGTAGGTATTGAGATTTCTACTCGGTTCAGGGATAAATACGTACGGTTTACCTGGGAACCCAATAGCTTTACTGACAATAATAGCCTACTACAATTTCTTGATAAAGAAACCGTCCGTGATTTCATGGCCGAGGGACGCAAAGTTTCTCAGTACCAGCAAAAATATGTCTTTGATGTTCTTGAAGTCTTTAATACCAGACATCGCTTTACCCTTAATGCTGATTTTGGTCTTGATCTTGCGCCACTTACTGAAGAAGATTTTCTTTTTTTCGTAGGAAAAGGACAACCTTCCATTTTGCATCTCGCCAGATTTATTCTCAATGCCATCTCCGATTATGCCCAAAAAATATCTGAGACAAAAGATGGTATTTCTGAAAACCAAGAACAAACAAATATCAACCATTGCAAATTAAATACGGTGACCGTAGAGAAGATTATTGCCGAATACCTTCTCCCTTCACGGAATCCTGAAGTACATGATCCAACAATACCCCAAAATAATACTGAAGTTCCTGGCTTTTTAAACAGTGGACTTCATGAAATTTTGACTCAGCTTCTCCGTCTTGATCCCAATTCGAACTTCATCCTCAACCTTGCGAACCTTTCGGCCCAGGATACCCTGGAATTACTCTATGCTGGGGCAGGTATTTTTACCCATATTGAGGCTTATAATCTCAAAGATGCCGGTCATGGTATGAGTGCTGGAGTAACCGTAGCCGCTGCTCCCCACAGAGAGTCAGAACAATCGAAAAAAACAGAATCTCACTACCAACTTATAAGTAAGCTCCAGAGTGCTCTTAGTGATGATAATGTTATCAGCCTTAAAAATGCTATTCGAGACATTATTCTTGACCAAGATGAAAAACAACAGCGAATAAGAACCTGCATAGAGGCAAATATCAATAATGAAGCAGGGGAAACACAGCTTCTCGCTGCTGAATTGGCTCAAGCCCAGAAGCGCAAACTTGAATTGATAGATATTCTCTCTGATCTGGAATCCTTTCATAACAGCTATCGAAAAAGAACTCTGAAATCTCGCATCGGCTCAGGATCAACGGGACAGGCAGAACATCGCTACGGTATGGGGTTTGTAGTTCTTGACACCTTACCAGCCCGAGCCCGCCGCGCCTTTTATGGGAAAAAAGGCTATAGAGAGCGGCGCCTCATTCCGGTAAGTGCCTTAATAACCAGGAACCGTCACACCCGGGTTAAAACAACTCCGGCCTTGGCTGCTACAGATTTTGGCCGTAAAGCGTTGGGTGTGAAAAGATGGGCAAACTGGACCTTGGATAGATTGGTATTACATGCTGGAACACCAGGAAATATCGGTACTCTCGGAGGACTTACCAAAAACGGTGATAAAGGAATAGAGGTTCAAGAAAAACAGACGCAGAAATCGGTCAGAGAACCTTGGAAGTATCTTAATACCAATGTAAAAAACACTGCCAAGGTATTGTTGGGCTTTTTTCCAGCATTTTTAACGTTTTTTCTCACCAAAGACTGGTGGGTTCTCAGTTATTTTGGTGCGGTAATCTGGTTTGGTATTACCGGTTCACGAAATATCATCCAATCGGTATTGGGCGGTGGAGGCTTACGACGCTCCCCGCTACTCCCCTGGAATTCCCTGGTTAGCTGGAGTAGAATTTCAGACTCTCTTCTCTATACCGGATTTTCCGTTCCTCTTCTTGATTATCTTGCCAAGACAGTACTGCTTGACCACGGTATGGGCGTAACCACATCAACAAATCCAATACTTCTTTATACCATCATGGGCCTGGTCAACGGTATGTATATTTCGGGCCACAATATGATACGAGGCCTGCCTCGAGGGGCAACCATTGGCAATTTTTTTCGATCTATTCTGGCCATTCCAGTGGCAATTTTACTCAATGCTTTTTTAGGTATTTTACTCGGTGGTATGGGCGTTGTTGATGTTACCGGTATTTTGCAGAAATGGGCAGCTATTATCTCAAAATTTGCCTCGGATTGTGTTGCTGCAATCATAGAAGGACTCGCTGATAGACAAACCAATATCAGAGTTCGACTCCAGGGATATAAAAAGAAAATTTCTCAAGTTTTCACAGTTTTTTCACGGCTTGATCTCCTTTTTCCCGAAGAAGATGTCCTGGCCGTGCTTCAATCTCCGAAGGAAACCATGAAGACTTTGAGCCGTGAGGCCCAGGATCTTGAACAGCTCAGTATTGTAAATGCCCTTGATCTTATGTATTTCTGGATGTATCAGCCCCGGGCCCGAAAGGCCCTGGAGATTCTTGTTCAAGAGATGTCTGAAGAAGAATGGCTGATTTTTTATCGTTCCCAACTTATTTTAACCCGACATCGGGAGATTAGTCAGGTCTTTGTTGATGGCCTTGTTGGCAAGCATTTTGCGAAAGCTCTGGCCTTCTATCTTGACCAGTCTTTGCCATATATGCGTGATATTCAGGAACTCAAAGAAAAACACCCCTCTTGAGAGTAAAAAGTATTGTATGTTTTTCATTATCAGCTTTGGGGAATAGAATCTTTTACGAGGATTTTGCCCAAAAAGAGGTGATCCATGGCGGCGTCTTTTATTACCTGTGATACCAGGGACATGACTCTTGGTGAAAGATTACAACGACTTCTTATAGAAAATGATATTACCCCGCTCGAAGTATCCCTCCAAACTCCTATCAATGAGGCAGAGCTGTGTTCGTGGCTTGATGATCTTTGCGAACTATCAAGTGAGCAGCTTATTGTTCTTGCTGAATATTTTGGTTGTGACGTACATTGGTTACAAACTGGCGAACCTTGCGTAAAAGAAGCGACAAGGGATATCAAAGATATTAACCACTCTCCTTCTTTTTCTCATTTTGAACATAAAAGTATCCAGGAGCTGGCCGAATGGATTGATGCCCAGAATGACGGTATCGCTTACTGGGAGGTTATAAAAGCGATGTTTGCCAAAGAGTACCCTGCCTTTAGCCTCTGGTTAAAAAAACGGTACAACAATACCTGATACAAAAGATGCCTGATTACTTATGGGTCTCGTCAAGGGCTCTATAGAGGGCGAGGATACCAGAGCGAGTGAGTTTTTTGATTCCCAGGGGTCTTAATTGATCGATAAGAGCATTGATTTTGTCCTCTGTTCCGGTAACTTCCACGATATAGGAATCTTTTCCTGCATTAACAATTTTGGCGTTGAAAATGCCGGTGAGTTGCAACAATTCTGTACGATTTTCAGGAGTAACAGCAACGCTTATCAAAGCCATTTCCCGTTTCAGCGCTTTTTCTTCATGGGTCATATCACGCAATTTGATGACATCAATAAGCCGGTTAAGCTGGGCCTGAATTTCGACAAATTGGTCAGGTGTCGCCTTGGTTTTAATGGTTATCCGTGAAATTTTAGGATCATGGGTTGGGGCCCCACAGATGGATTCCATATTATAGCCCCTCCCAGAAAACAGGCCTGTGACTCGGGAAGTCACGCTGGGTTTATTGGCAACGAGCATGGTAATAACGTAGGTTTGTTCTTGCATGCTTTTTCTCCTTGTAAAAATAGACCTTTGAAATCGTCGGGTTATTGTAGCGTATTGTGGTGGTTCCGACAATACTGTTTCAAGATATTTTGTTGTGCTGAAACCTTATTTTTTTGTAATCTCAAAAGGGGCGAAAAAGTGTTTTGCAATACAACGATGTTTTGCCAGAAACAAAAACACCATGGCAGCCTGGAAAAATGTTGCCACAAAAAGGAGTACATATAATGCAGGAAGAACGTGTCCAGAAGATTGTTTTGTTGCTCATGGTGGCATCAATTTCACTGCTGTTTCTTGCTATGATTCAACAGTTTTTATTGCCATTATTTATTGCCGGATTGGCGGCGGCTATGGCCGCCCCGTTGCACCGATGGCTCGCCAAAAAGCTGGGTGGTCGGGAAAATTTTGCCTCAATCATAATTATCTTGAGTATATTTATGCTCATTTTGTTTCCCTGTTCCATTCTTGTTGGAATCATTGTCGGTCAGGCCGTCTCGGTCGGTCAATCGGTCACGCCCTGGGTTCAAAGTTTTATTAATGAGCCAACAATATTGGCCGAATACCTTGAAAAACTACCATATTATGAAGAAATACGCCCTTACCAAGAAGTCATCGTCTCTAAAGCTGGGGAAATGGTGTCGGTAATCGTTTCTTTTTGTGTTGATTCTCTAACCTCCTTAACCAAAATGACCATTTCGGTGGTATTTGGTTCAGTGATCATGCTGTATATCATGTTTTATTTTCTCACCATTGGTGATGTGCTTCTCGAAAAAATTCTTTATTTCCTCCCCTTAAAAGATGAAGACGAACAAGTATTACTGCAACGTTTTACCTCTGTAACCAGGGCGACGCTTAAAGGCACTCTGGTTATCGGGATTATGCAGGGAGCAATCTGTGGTGCGGCCTTTGCTTTTGTCGGTATCAGTGGTTCTGTTTTCTGGGGAAGTGTCATGGCTGTTGCCTCGGTGATTCCTGCCTTTGGCACTGCCCTCGTCTGGGGTCCAGCACTTCTTATCTTGACTTTACTGGGTAATTTTAAAGGTGCAGGCATTTTATTACTGTTTTGCGGCGTTATTTCAGGCAATCTTGATAATCTGGTACGGCCTCGTTTAGTGGGACGTGATACCGAAATGCATGACCTTTTTATTTTACTCAGTACCCTGGGTGGTATAGCCATGTTTGGTTTACCTGGCATTGTTATCGGACCAATTATCGCTGCGTTATTCATTTCTTTATGGGAGATCTATGGCCGGGTTTTTGATAAATATCTCCCTGTGGTTGGAAACATCCAGGGATGTAACAGCCCGCAACGCGATGATTCATAGGAGAAAAACCAGGTTTACCTTCAAGAAAAACAGAGGTATGCTATCTCGAATATTAGAGTAAATCACCATCCATTTTAATTTTTGTTAGAGGTCCCATGGAAAAGATCAATATACCTATGCATGATAGTCGCCCCCCTCAAGATGATCCTAAACCTCAGGTTGAGAAGATTATTACCACTTCAGCCTTTCAAACTTTTTTTAATACCATCTCAAACGGTGGTTTTCTGTTGTTTGCAGCAGCGGTGCTTGCTCTTATCTGGTCAAACCTCAGCCCTGAAGGATATGCCCATTTTTGGCATCAAGAGGTAACGCTCTCTTTTGGTAATCAGGGACTTTCCCACTCCCTGGCCCATTGGGTGAATGATGCCCTGATGACTTTTTTCTTTTTCACAGTGGGCCTGGAGATCAAGCGGGAAATGTTGGTCGGTGGTCTTTCCGACGTGAAAAAGGCAGCCTTGCCGGTGGCCGCGGCCTTGGGTGGTATGGTTGTTCCAGCCTTGATTTATTTTTTCATTGTAGGTACTGGAGCAGGGGCCTCCGGCTGGGGAATTCCGATGGCCACAGATATTGCCTTTTCTCTTGCGGTGCTTTCAACCCTTGGCAAGCGGGTACCCTTTGGTATTCGCCTTTTTCTTACTGCCTTTGCCATTGCTGATGACTTAGGAGCAATTCTGGTCATAGCCCTGTTTTACACTCCCCAGATTCATCTTTCGTATCTTGCAGGAGCAGCAGGAATTTGTGTGATTCTCTTCATCCTCAACAAAGCGTGGGTGCGTAACCCGCTGATCTATATGGTAATGGGCGGTTTCTTATGGTTTATGATTGGCCATTCCGGGCTCCATGCCACCATTACCGGAGTGCTGGTGGCAATGTTTGTTCCTGCCAAAGGGAAGTTTAATACCGATGTGTTTTTACGCATGGTACGGGATCGCCTCAATGATATAACCTGCGAAAGTGGGGATTGTGGCCATAGTATTATGGAGAATCAACAACATCTTGAGGCAGTGCATGGGATTTATCAGGCCTGTCACTGGATTGAGACTCCGCTGCAAAACATGGAACATGCGATGGAACGCTGGATCGCCTATCTGGTAATGCCTCTTTTTGCCCTGGCAAATGCCGGAATTGTTCTTGGTGGACTTGATATTGGTGCCGCCCTGTTGGACCCCGTAACCCTGGGAGTCACCTTGGGACTTTTTCTGGGAAAACCTGTGGGCATCACCCTTTTCACCTGGATTGCCACAAAAATATTGCGGGTTGAGTTACTTGGTGGGATTACCTGGCCTATGGTCATGGGTGCCGGTTTTCTGGGAGGTATTGGGTTCACCATGTCTCTGTTTATTTCAGCTTTATCCTTTCCTGGGGCTCATCTCCAAGAATACGCCAAAATAGGAATCATTCTTGGCTCCATCCTGGGTGGAGTCTCTGGGTATCTCCTGCTCTGGTGGAGTGGCAGAAATTTCCAAAAGCCTGATGACGAGCAGCTTGAGTTTTAATTATAGGCGCTGACATCTGACTTTAAAAAACCAGTTTTGTGTTTAATGATTGGATTGCTAGAAAGAAACATGAGGGTTACCTCCTATGGTTTTGTTTTTTGTTTGCACAACTATCAAAACCAGTCCCCTCTCTTTTACACGTAAAGTATATGATCTGAACTAATTCAAATAATGAGCAACGACACGTCAAAAAAACACCCCGCAACAGAGCCCTGTCCCTGTTGCGGGGGAAGTGGTCAACTCGGCCAGTTCCACGGTGAAAGCCGTTTTGTCATCAGCTGGGATGAGTGCGAAGAATGCCTTGGCACCGGGTACGTTTTCTCGGATACCAGTGATCGCAAAACACCATCCGATACAAACAAAACAAAGCCTCCTATCAGTTAAGGTTTCTCAAAAAGCGGTAAATACTTCCCGTACCCCTCCGCCTCAAGTTCTTCGACAGGAATAAAACGCAGTGCTGCCGAATTGATACAATAACGCGTTCCCGAAGGTCCCGGACCGTCAGCAAAGACATGGCCCAAATGGGAATCACCTCTGCGACTCCGCACCTCCTGCCGGGTCATGAAATGAGAACGATCTTCTTTTTCAATCAGGCAATCTTTTTTCAGAGGCTGAGTAAAACTGGGCCACCCCGTCCCAGAATCAAATTTATCATGTGAAGAAAACAACGGCTCCCCAGAAACAACATCCACGTACAACCCTTCTCTTTTATTGTCCCAATACTCATTATGAAACGGAGGCTCTGTGGCCTCTTCCTGGGTCACCCGATATTGAAGTGATGTCAATTTCTGACGCAACTCCTCTTCACTTGGTTTCTGGTATGTTTTCTGCTGCCACTGGGGAAACACTCTTCCATCCTTCCATACGGAACCGACGTAAGCAGCCCGTCCAGACCCCTTTTTATACATCTGATAATGCAACGCATTCTTTTCGTAATAGCGTTGGTGATATTCTTCAGCACGATAAAATGGTTTTGCCGGTAAAATACGAGTCTGAATTGGTTTATCAAAAATACCACTGGCCGCAAGTGCCGCCCGAGACTGCTCAGCCTCACGGCGTTGCATCTCATCGCTATAAAAGATCGCGGTACGATAATGCTCACCACGATCAGCAAATTGGCCACCATCATCAGTAGGGTTAATCTGACGCCAAAACACCTCGAGAAGTGCGGAATAAGCGACCTGGTTCGGATCATAGGTGACCTGCACAGCTTCTAAATGCCCGGTAATTCCAGAAGACACCGCCTCATACCTCGGGTTTGGTTCATCTCCCCCAGAATAGCCAACAACAACATCAACAACTCCGTCAAGAGCCCGAAAAGGAGGCTCCATACACCAGAAACAGCCGCCACCAAAAACCGCTGTGTGATATTTTTCTTCAGCCATACCGAGACTCACTGTGCCACTAAAAATTAAAAAAAATAGACAAAAACCCAACCATTTCCATGTCATAAAACCTCCTTCTTCAGGTAAAGTCATACAAAAGCAACAATATACATTTTCAAGAGCAAAACAAGCAGAACTAAATCATTTTTCTGTTTCAAAAAGCAGTGTCGATTGCTATAGTGGGGCCATGAAAACTCAACAACACAGCAAGCAAACCAAGTTCATTTTCGTTACCGGCGGCGTCCTCTCCTCATTAGGAAAAGGACTGGCCTCAGCGGCTCTTGGAGCCCTGCTGGAAAGTCGGGGACTCACCGTCACCTTCCAGAAACTCGATCCGTATATCAATGTCGATCCTGGAACGATGAATCCTTTCCAACACGGAGAAGTCTTCGTTACCGACGATGGGGCCGAGACAGATCTCGACATGGGACATTACGAGCGTTTTACCAACGCGGTGATGGCCCAGAAAAACAATTACACCTCGGGGCGGATCTATTATTCGGTAATCACCAAAGAACGAAAAGGAGAATACCTGGGCGGCACTGTCCAGGTCATTCCCCATATCACCGACGAAATCAAAAAGGCGGTTCTTCAACTTGATGGAACGGTGGATATTGCCATCATCGAAATTGGTGGCACCGTCGGAGATATTGAAGGGCTACCCTTTATTGAGGCAATTCGCCAACTACGCGGAGATCTCGGTAGAAAATATTCCCTGTTCATTCATCTGACCCTGGTTCCCTATATCAAGACCGCTGGGGAAGTAAAAACCAAACCCACCCAACACTCGGTTCGTGAACTCAGGGCTGATGGTATCCAGCCAGATATCCTGGTTTGCCGCACTGAGGTCCCCCTTGATGAGGGACTCAAAGAAAAAATTGGCCTGTTTTGTAACGTTGCCAAAGACCAGGTTATCACCGCCATTGATTGCGACACCATCTACCAACTGCCTCTCAATCTCCACAAGGAAGGTCTGGACCATAAGGTATTAGAACTCCTTGATGCCTGGACCAAACAACCAGACCTTTCGTCCTGGGAAAGCCTGGTACATACCATCAAAAATCCCAAAGATAGCGTCACCATTGCTATTACCGGAAAATATGTTGATCTCAAGGAATCCTACAAGAGTCTTCACGAGGCCCTGGTCCACGGTGGTATTGCCAACTCGATCAAGGTGAACCTGCGTTATCTTTCCGCAGAAGAACTGGAAACCGGTGATCCCAACAAATTACTCGACGGCTGCGACGGTATTCTGGTGCCCGGAGGTTTTGGCAAGCGCGGTGCTGAAGGCAAGATTGCGGCTATCACCTATGCTCGGGAAAACAGCATACCTTTCTTTGGGATCTGTCTTGGTATGCAGCTGGCAGTTGTAGAATATTCTCGAAATGTCGCGGGAATCAACGACGCGAACTCTTCAGAATTCGATAATCATACAAAAAATCCCGTAATCTATCTCATCAAGGAATGGTTTGACTACCGCAATAACCAAACCCAAACCAGAGATGAGACCTCTGAGATGGGCGGGACCTTACGGCTCGGAGCCTATCCTTGTGTATTAAGCGAAACAAGTAACGCCTATGAGGCCTACGGTCAAAAAGAAATTTCAGAAAGACATCGGCACCGCTTTGAATTCAACAATGACTACCGGGAAATCTTAGAGAAAAACGGGCTGATTTTTTCAGGAACCTCCCCAGACAATAATCTCGTTGAAATTGTTGAGATTGCTGATCATCCGTGGTTTCTCGGCTGCCAATTTCACCCTGAATTCAAATCGAAACCAATGCAGCCCCACCCCCTGTTCCGTGCTTTTATCAAGGCGGCACTCGTCAAAAAGAATAAGGCATAATTGTGCAAGAGATACAACCTGTAACCATTATAAAACCAGACGGAGAGAGCTTTTCCGTAGGGCCCGATCAGCCTCTGCTTCTTATTGGTGGCCCTTGTGCCCTGGAGTCCGAAGAGCTTGCAAGAACTGTCGCAACACACATGAAGGCAGTCTGCTCTCGACTCGGAATCAATTATGTCTTCAAGGCCTCATTTGATAAAGCCAATCGCACCTCAATACGTTCTTACCGAGGACCTGGCATTGACAAAGGATTAAAAACTCTAAAAAAAATCCGAACGGAACTCCAAGTTCCCATTATCTCGGACATCCATGATGCCTCCCAGGCTAAGGCTGCCGGTGAAGTTCTCGATATCATCCAGATCCCGGCCTTTCTCTGTCGCCAAACCGACCTTCTCACTGCCGCCGCCCAAACCGGAAAACCCGTACAGGTGAAAAAAGGGCAATTTGTATCCCCCTGGGATATGAGTAATGTCGTCAATAAGCTCCAGGAATCAGGAGCTAAAGGAATTATGCTCGTCGAGCGTGGTGCCAGCTTTGGCTATAATAATCTGGTGGTAGATATGCGAGCCCTTCCTGTAATGCGAGCCTTGGGCTGTCCCGTGGTCTTCGATGCAACCCACTCGGTGCAGCTTCCCGGGGGAGCAGGAGGGTCTTCTGGGGGGCAACGAGAATTTATCGCTCCACTCACTAGAGCTGCGATGGCTACAGGTATTGATGCCCTGTTCATGGAGATTCACCCCAATCCTGACCAAGCCTTGTGCGATGGCCCCAATTCCATCGCACTTGAAGATGTCGAAGCCTTGCTCACCCAGCTCGTTGCAATACGCCAGGCCGTCTCTCTATGAATACCCCCGACTCCCATCCCTCAGATTGTGACATCCTTGCCGGATATCGAGCCCGAAATGAAAATAAAGAACAAATGCGCCGCCAAGCCTATGGCCGAGTTCTTTTAGAACGGGCTCGCAACGTTCGCCTTTTGCTCTTTGACGTTGACGGGGTTTTTACCGACGGCACCCTTCTTTATTCGAGCAACAAAGAAGAATACAAGGCTTTCAATACCCTTGACGGCTTTGGCATTACCCTGCTTCACGAAGCAGGTATTGAAACAGGCCTTATCACCGCAAGAAAATCGCCAATGGTGCAGCGCCGCGCCGAAGAGCTCAAAATGGCTCATATCTATCAAGGAGTTCGGCCCAAGACGGGTGCTTTCCGGGAAATTCTCGAAAAGACCGGATATCGACCCTTTGAAATTGGCTATATGGGTGATGACTGGCTGGATCTGCCATTGCTGTCCAAGGTCGGTCTCGCCGTTGCTCCGGCAAATGGTGCCGATGAAATCAAAGAAATGGTACATTTTATAACACCACGCCAGGGAGGACACGGTGCGGTACGTGATGTCTGCACCCTGTTACTCACCGCCCGGGGTATCCTGGAACGTCTCTTAAAAAAATACCAGCAGCAATGAAGCCTCGCAACCTTGTTTGGTTCATTCCATTGCTAGGGACACTTAGCTATCCACTGTGGCATATCCCGGTAAAAAACTTCCTCACACCACGCGGTGGCTATGATCCAGCATACGCTTCGATAGATAAAAACGCCCATAACTTCAAAATGGATACCGTTACCATCATCCAGAATAACGAGGGCAGAACCACCGCTACAATCCACGCTGCAACAGCTCATTCCACGGCACAGCCCAACGAGTATATCCTGGAAGATGTTCGTGCCGATATTTTCAACAAAACCGGAGAAACCACCAACATCATCGCCAAACGAGGTATTCTGGAAACAGAACAAAAGACACTCACCTTAAAAGATAAGGTAGTAGTCAGCCGGGTCGAAAAAAAACAACAGCTCTTTTCAGATCTCGTCTATTACACCGATACAAATCAACGCATCAAGTGTCCAGGAAAAACCCGGATACAAGGTCCAGCCTTTCGCATAGATGGCTCAAGCCTTCTTTATGATATTGCAACCAGTTCCTACGAAATGGGCGGCCGGGTTCACGGCATCATTGAAGAGGGGTATCCCCCACCCGATCACAACCAAGGACCCTGAACCCGTCATCTTCGACCACCCAGCGTACATTAACATCCCAAAAACGCATTCCATAAATTCGCCCCACCGTGCGCTGACTTGCAGGTCTGGGATCAAATTTAAGAGTCTCGGAAAGAAGAGCCAACAAATCCCGCCCGGTTTCCACCTGATATTGGCGACAGAAAACCAATACCGTATCAGGAATCGTCACTGCTATTTCTGCAAAGGTCTGGGCAGTAAACCCTTCGGTGGCATCCTCTCGCTTATCAACATAAGGAACATATGGCTTAATGTCCAAAACAGGAGTCCCATCAAGCAAATCAACCCCGGAAAGCTGTAACGCAATCGTGCCATGATTTTCGAGAATCTTTTCAAGACGAACCACCGACATACCAAGAGGGTTCGGTCGATGGGGGCTACGGCTGGCATAGAGACCGACCCGTTGCTGACCACCCAAACGCGGTGGACGCACCGTGGGTCGCCACCCTTCTTCGATAGATTCATGGAACAGGAAAATCACCCAGATATGGGAAAATTTTTCAAGACCCCGAACCATCTCTTCGCGACCATAAGGGGCAAAAAACTCCAGACGAGCCGTAGCTGCTGCGACCAATCCCGCCTGGCGTGGAACACCAAATTTTTCAGGATAGCAGGATCGTATCTGTCCAATAGGGGTAACAGTATATCCTTCTTTTATTATATTCACGATGTCTTCGGGGTAATATCTTTTTCCGTAGGATCGCCCGGTTCATCGACAACAAACCACTCTTCACCCTCAGATTCCATCTCGGCAACACTATCAATATCTACTTTCAAATAACGTCCTGTTCCCTGGATAGCGACAGTACCATCAGCTAAAAGAATTTCTCCGGTTCCTTCAAAAGAGCGTCGGCTCTCTTTAACAATCCTACCAACAACACGAAGCTCGGTATCAAGGGGAACGGGTTTCCGATATTTTACTGAAAAATCAATGGTAACTCCCCAGATATTTCCCTGATGCTGCACCATGATAGCCCGGCCAATGGTTTCATCAAGAATGGTTGCAGCCAAACCACCATGTAACCGTCCTGGATATCCCTGGTGTTCCACAGCTGGTTGAAATAATGCCAGCAACTCTCCATTTTCCATTTCAAAAAACCGGCTTTTTAAGCCAAACGTATTGTCGATACCGCAGACAAAGCACATCTTTGAATTAGGTTGTTTCTTGGCAACTTTCATGATTTTCTCCTTTTTCTCTGGAAAGCTAAAAAGATGCCGGCTCTCCGCGAACAATCATCTCAGCGATAGTTAAATTCACCTTGGGGTAAAGATGCCGCCGAAAATTGAGTAATTCATTTTCTATTTCCACAAGCTCTACAAAAAGTGCCGTACGAGGCATAACAGGGGTCTCCAAATCTTGCTCTCGTCTCTGTTCGACCAACTCCTGACAACGAAAACAGCCGGGAAAACGCAGTACCCGACCATCAGGACGCCGCATCTCCGCAGGAACACCGTGGGTTCGACAAACCAAAAGACGATGCTTGTACAAAATACACAGGCCCTCTTCGTTGAGAGGACACATCACCTGAGGCCGGATACCTTGAGCTTCAGCAATAGCACAAGAACGCAAATACTTGGTGGCTCGTTCTGTTATCTCCTGTTGCTTTTCTACCGAAAGCTGACCAAGACCTCGATGCAGATAAAGCCATTCCGCATAGGTATGATGCTGAAAATAGGAATCACAACAGTTATCAGGGCATCCTGAACAACCAAAATCAAGGGCCTGAGCAACCTTATCATAGGCTTCTTCCATTCGGGTATAGAGTTGCGCCAAACGTTGCTCAAGAGAGGCTGAAAGCTCTAAGGGCTTCATCGATTCCTCCCCTCAAAAACAAGGCTGAAACAAACTTCAGCGTAATATCGTTGTCGCATCAAAAAATATCCTTCGTTATCCCCGATGATCAGTGGTCCCATTCAATCCCCAACATCAAACAGTTGATCCCGCTGCCGATACCTAGTAAGGCGGCCTTTTCCCCTGGTACAAAAACCTCATTATCAATACCAAGAGCCATGGTCAGCGGTGCTGAGACAGAACCAACATTGCCAAAATTCGCCAGAGTCTGATAATTTTTTGTCTCATCAATATGCAAGGTTTCAAACAATTTCCTGGCATGGGCACTTCCCACCTGATGGCAAAAAAAGCGATCAATATCCTCACCACTCCAGCCTGATCGTCTTGAAAAAATATCCCAGGTCTTCGCAGCAGTTTCCACTCCTTCAAGAAGCAGTTTTTCAGAATCGGTTTCCATCAAAGTGGCTCCATCCTGCTGGCAGTTTCCCAGACAAAGATGAGACTGTCTGGTGTTGGTCATCCAGGCTCCATGGCTAAGCCGAGGTCTTTTTTCCTCAGGTTTACAACGCCGCATAAAAAGACCGACACAGCCAGAACCAATAGTCAACGAAGCAAAAGCAGGTTTAATTGTCTTTCGAGATAAGGTTTGATCTTCCGCTAAAGTCTTTATCGTCGATTCCAGCAAAGTCTCCGCCGTTTCACCAGAAAGCACCAACCCATTTTCCACCTGACCGAGTTCTATCATATTGGCCAACGTAACAACACCATCAAGAAAACCAAGACAAGCATTTGAAATATCAAAAAGAAAACAGGAATCGGACAGACCCAGGCCATGATGCACAAACGAGGCCGTTGCCGGTTCCATCATGTCTCTTGAAACAGAGGTAAAAATCAGGCTCTGGATCTCTCGTGCACTTACCCCGCTGCGTCGCAAAACATCTTTTCCTGCATGGATTGCTGCTTCGCTGGGTCGGGTTCCAGCAGACCAAAGACGACGTTCTTTAATACCGCTCATTAACTCCAAACGTCCCTGAGGAAGTTTCAGCCGGGCATAGAGGGGAGCAAGACGCTGTTCTATCTCTTCAGAAGTGAGCACCTGCGGCGGAAGCACATAGCCAAATGTATCAAGACAAACTTTTGAATAACGAATCATGGAAATTACAAATAAAATATTTTTCAGGAAAATTCGTGATAATCCCTACACTCTTTGATCAGGTAAACGTTGCAAGAATATCTTGCAATTCCTCTTCGGTTATCGGTCGGGAAATCATGGAATCAAATCCTTTGAGCTCAAAAGGTACTCCACGACATTCTTTTTCGGAACCAATACCAAGAATAGTGGTTTCTCCACCTGAGTATTCCTCAAGTTTTCTAATAACCTCAACAGGGTGCAAACCATCTATTCTCGGCATCTGGATATCAAAGAGGATCAGATCAAACCTGTTTAGCGTGGCCTCATACATCGCGGTACGCGATGTCTCTGCCATAGTCACCTTCCACCCCTGCTTAACAAGGGTACGCACCAACTGACGGCGGCTCTCGACATCATTATCAACAACCAGGGCAGTACGAGTCAGATAATGACGCAACACATTATAAAGCAACTCTTTTTTTAGAGGTTTTTCTAAATAATCATCCATTCCCGCCTGAAAACAACTTTTTAAACGATCCTGGGTAGTAACGGCACTTAAAGCAATAATTATAATCCCTCGTTTTGACTCATCTTCAAGGGCACGAATCTGTCGCGTTGCCTCAATACCATCAACAACAGGCATCTGAACGTCCATCAACACAACCTGGTATGATCCAGATTGTACAGCTGTGATGGCTTCGGCACCATTTTCCACACAACGCACTTCAGCACCAGCCTGCCTGAGTAAAGTCTCTATTAAAACCTGACTGACAAATTCATCTTCGGCGAGCAGCACCGAAATACCATTGAGTACCGAGCTGCCAGGATCTTCCTGCCGGGTATCATTCTTGTCGTAACGTTCTTCGAGTGCAGCCATCTCTTTGAATGGAACGGTAAACCAAAATAATGACCCCTCCCCACTCGAAGCAAGGCCAATATCACCATCCATGTGATGTACCAGCCAGGCACTCAACGCAAGGCCTATTCCTGCTCCATCACAAGAAACAGTTTGACATGGATTATGGTGACAAAAGGTATTGAATATCTTTTTCTGCCTGTCAATATCAATTCCCGAACCGGTATCACGTACTGTAAAAGATAAAATAACCCGGTTTTGAGAATCATAGCCTTCGTTACTCACCCGAATGGAAATCTGACCTTTTTCACTATAACGAACAGCATTATGAACCAGATTGGTCAATACCTGTACCAAACGTTTTACATCACCCCAGAGATGTTCGGGAACATCAGGATCTATATCGCAGACAAGCCGCATTCCCTTATGTTCGGCTTCAAGACGTAACAAGTAAAGATCATGATCCAAACTTTTTTTTAGGGTAAAAAAGTCTGGTTGTAAATCCAACTGGCCCGATTCTATCCGGGAAAAATCCAGAACTTCATCAATAACCGCCAATAATTTATCCACAGAACTGGTTATCATTTCAAGATAACGTTGTTGGGCGGTGTTGAGCTCTGTATCAAAAAGTAGCTCTGTCATCCCAACAATACCATTCATTGAGGTTCGGATCTCATGATGAAGTTTTTCAAGATATTCCGTCTTCACCTCACCCGCCTGTTCAGATCGTTGCAATTGAGCGGTAAGATTCTCTACTTTCTCGGTTAATTGCGCTACGATATCTCTACTCATGTTTAAACCTCTTTACCAGCTCAGCTATTTTACTTTTGAAAATGACTGAACTCCCAGCAGCGTGGTGTTTTTTTATTTCGTTCAAAATCAAATGGAATAGATGATTTAGTAATATCTCGCACTTGATACTTTTTCTCAAGAGAGGAATCTAGACGAAACTTTTTAAAATTGGTTGAAAAAATCAATATTCCGTACTGGGAAAGACACCCCATGGCTTTGACAAGTAATCGGTAATGATCTCGCTGAATATCAAAAACTCGTTTCGCCTTCTTTGTATTAGAAAAAGTCGGCGGATCAACAAAAATAAAATCAAAGGTTTCCTCATTTTGCTCCAGCCAACGCAAACAATCCATACAAACAGTGGTATTTTTAATGGTATCAAAACCATTTAAAAAGAGATTGAGTCGCATCCATTGCAGATAAGTTTTCGATAAATCCACTGTTACTGTGGCCGAAGCACCACCTGCAGCGGCCTGAATCGTGGCTGTACCAGTATAACCAAAGAGATTTAAAAATTTTTTTCCTGCCACCTCTTGATAAATCCTGCGCCGGGTTGGCCGATGATCAAGAAACAACCCGGTATCAAGATAGTCTGTAAAATTAACTAGATAACGACATACACCTTCCTGAACCGGGTACATCTTTGTTCGTGAATTTTTCTTCTGATACTGTTTTTTGCCACGCTGCCGTTGCCGGGTTTTCACAAAGATTCGGTCGCGACGTACTCCAAAAACCTCTTCGATCATTGCACGAGCCTGACGAAACCTCTCAGCAGCTATATCTGGGGGAATTGAAGCAGGTGCGGCAAACTCTTGTACATGAATATATTTTTCATAAATATCCACAGCCAGATTGTATTCGGGAAGATCCCGATCATACACTCTATAGCAGGTTATGCCTTGTTTGGCTGCCCAACTCTTTATTTTTTTACTATTTTTATACAGTCTATTGGCAAAATCCTGTCCCGGCCCTTTAACTAAAGGCCGATGAATATTCCAAACGAAAGGATCATCGTTCGCTGCTGGGACAGTGGTAACCAGAAAACGACATGCCAAAGGTCCATTATAGAATCTATACTTTTCTTGCCAGGCCAGAGCAAAACTGTCGGTTAATTCGGCGTTGGAAAGCAAAACAGCCAGTTGCCATCCTGGACACTGCTTTTTAACGATATGACCAACAGCATTATATAGCCGTGCCACCTCGTCTTTTTCCATAAGCCGCTCTCCAAAAGGCAGGTTTGAAAGCAAAACTCCTTTTTTATCAGATGTTTGTAACTCGGCAAGTTCCGCCTGCTGGATATGTATCTTATCTTCCAAACCAGCATTTTTAACATTTTTTCGCGCAATACGTATTACGTCAGGATCAGAATCATAACCAAGTATCTTGGGCCAGATCTTGCTTTCTGCATCCTGTTCACGTTGTAAAGCCTCTTCAACAAGACTTTCCCAAAGCTGAGAATCATGTTGTTTCCAACCCAACAAACCAAAATAGTTACGAAAAAGTCCCGGGGCAGAATCACCAAACATCAAAGCAGCCTCAATGAGCAAGGTTCCAGAACCACACATTGGATCAAGAAGAGAAACAGGAGGAGACTGTTGCAGCCAATCACTCAACGCAACAAGAGCCGCTCCAAGATTTTCTTTAAGCGGAGCTTTTGCAGCCTTTTGTCGATAACCACGACGATGGAGACTGTCTCCAGAAAGATCAATGGCAACAACCGCCTGATTTTTACCAATCATCAAGTTAACGCGCACATCAGGCCGACTCGTATCCACAGAAGGACGTTGTCCAGTGCGATGGCGAAATTGATCAACGATAACATCTTTAAGTTTTAATGCTGCAAAACCACTATGTATTTTCAAGGCTCCCTGAGCAACAACACAATCCACAGCCAGGGTCGAGGTCACATCCAGATGAGATGCCCAATCAATGGCTGCAAGATCACGAAACAATGTTACATCATCATTGATTGAAAACTTGGCAATTTGTAATAAAATTCTTGAACAAAAACGAGACCATAAACAGGATCGATACGCCGCTGCCAAGGTTCCTTTCCAGGAAACCGCACCAACAATCTGTTCGATCTCAGTGGCACCAAACGCACAAAGTTCATCCGCAACCAGCTGTTCTGTTCCTTTTGAACATGTTGCCACCAAACAGTATAAATCTGTATTCATTATTTCGAAACTCCTGGTATCATGAGGGTAAGCACCATAAAAAAGAGTTTGAAGTAAAAAAATGTCGTCGTATCTCACAATAAAAAAACTTGACCTGCATATATATCCCTGACTAAAATATCTTGCTAAAGAATTCTGGGTTTATTTATCTTTTAAAAGAGTTTTACGCCAAATACATTGTATTGTTATACTCTTTATCTTTTAAGATGGCTCTGCCATACTTTTATAATAAACCATTCATACTCGAATATATGAAATATTATCCACTTCCACCCACAGGAGAATGATATGACAACAATATCTCGATTTTCTCTGTTACTTGCCGCCCTTACTTGCTCTGCGCTCCTCGTTGCCGGAGGTTGTACAAAGAAAACCGTACTCACTCCCCAAAAAACAACCAAGGTTACTCAACAAGTCAAACAAAATGATCCATATACTGAAACAGATATAACCATGGATAATAATGGTTTTTCTGAAGATAATATCCCCACTTCAGGAACCCTTGATGATAGCAATTATGCGGAACAATCTGTAACTTTTGATCAACAATCAGACCAATATAAAATGACCTACGGACGTTGTTCCCAGGGACTTAAGCCTATCTTTTTTGATTTTGATTCTTCAACTATAAAACCAGATATGGTGCAGACCATACAAAATAACGCAGAAATTCTCAAACAGATAGCAAACGCCTATGTATTCATAGAAGGAAATACCGATGAGAAAGGGACCAACGAATACAACTTGGCTCTCGGAGAAAGACGAGCTCAAAATACAAAAAAATATCTTATAGAGCTTGGAATAAATCCTCGCCGACTCAGAACAATATCATATGGCGAAGAACGCCCTCTCTTTTTTGAAACAACAGAAGCTGCCTATAGCTACAATCGTCGAGTCGATTTCGTCGTAAAATAAAAGACACAATACGTATTACACAAAAAACAAACAAAAAGGTCGGCCACAACGAACAATTTTGTGGCCGACCTTTTTTTACATTTAAGAAAAGTATTATCCTCGTTTTTCTTCAATAATTGCTATGATTTTTTTTATAACCTTATCAATAGATATATACGTTGTATCAACAAGATAAGAATCTGCTGCTTTTTTCAACGGAGCAAGAGTTCTTTCACTGTCGTTTTTATCGCGTTGTCGAAGTTGCTCAATAACCAGATCATCATCGAAATCCTGACCTTTCTCTCGTAATTGTTGCACCCGCCTTCTGGCCCGTTCTTCGAGAGCTGCATCAAGATAAAATTTATACGCTGCCTGGGGAAAAACGACAGTTCCTGTATCCCTGCCTTCAGCAACAATTCGTCCTTTTTTTCCCATTTGCTGTTGTAAAGCAGTTAATTGAGAACGAACTACAGAAAAAGCCGAAACTTTTGAAGCTGCCATGGTTATTTCAGGAGTACGAATCTCATGGCTAATATCCCGGCCATTAAGTATAACCCCAACATCGTCCGTCATTGTTTGAGATGCCGGAATCAACTCTAGTTCAAGATCGTTTAATGCCTGACCGACAGCTTTTTCATTATCAAGAGAAATATTATTATAACAAAGATGCCAGGCTACACCACGATACATCGCCCCGGTATCCAAATAGGTAAAGCCAAGAATTGCAGCAAGTCTTCTGCTCACCGTAGATTTTCCAACTCCAGATGGGCCGTCAATGGTCACTATTTCCTGCTGTTTTTTCTGTTCAGACATAATTCAATTCACCAAGACATGTACCAAGGGCCTTTATAAAACGTTCATTTTCTTGTCTTGTACCAACAGTCACCCGAATATAATGCGGAAATCCATAGGCATGCATCGATCTGATAATAACTCCATGATAAAGCATCGCCTTGTAGAGTTGCTCAGCACTTCCTTTTACATCTACCAAAAAGAAATTTGTCGTTGAAGGAAAGGCTCCACAGCCGAGCCGTTCAACCTCTGTTTGAAGATAGTGAAGGCCAGCTCTGGTTTCAGAAATTACTCTATTGAAATATTCTTGATCTTTAAGGGCCGCCAATGCTCCTACCTGAGCAAGACTGTTTATATTAAATGGCTGCCTAACCTTGTGAAGGCAGTCAGCAATGGTCTTGCTCATCAAACCAAAACCGACCCTCAATCCAGAAATACCATAGGCCTTGGAAAAAGTTCGCAATAAAACTACCGGGCAGCGGCCTGATTTCAGACTTATAAAAGAAGAGACATCACCTTGTTCATCACGAGCGAGATAATCAACATAAGCTTGATCGAGAACAACAATTACTGATTCTGGAATTTGGGTGAAAAAATCCTCAAGCTGAGGTAAAGAAAGAAAGGTTCCTGTTGGATTATTAGGATTATCAATAAAAATCAAACGAGTAGATGGAGTTATCGCTGCTACAATAGCATCAAGATCATGATGCATATTTTTAAGATCTATGACCGTATTAACCCCACCACGTACCTGGACAAATTTCTGATACATCAAAAATGAAGGATGACTGGTAATAACCTGGTCTCCTTCCTGAACAAAGGATTTCACCAATAATTCTATAAGTTCATTCGAGCCATTTCCCAACACAATCTCTGTAGGATCCACAGCAAAATGTGCTGATATTGCGATACTTAAAGAATAACAGGCCGCATCAGGATAACGATGTAATCCTTCCAAAGCTTGTATAACAGCTTGCCGAACCTGAGGAGAAGGTCCCCAGGAATTTTCATTGGAGGCAAGTTTTACAGTATTTTCAACTCCATATTCTCGCTCTAGTTCTTCTTGCGGTTTTCCAGGAACATAAGGTTTTATTTCTTTTATATACGAAGGTATTTTTATTTTCATTCTATACCACTCCATCAGCCAAAGTGGGAACAGCAAGTATCTTTTCCAAGTTATAGGCTACCTTAACCAAAAGCTCCTCACTAAAATGGGGCCCTTGAAGTTGAACACCTATGGGTAAACCAGCACTGCTGAAACCACCAGGAACAGAAAGACCTGGAATTCCACAAAGATTTGTTGAAATAGTTAAAATATCAGAGAGATACATAGAAAGAGGTTTTTCTTCTCCACGGGATAAAGGCCATGCCGGAGTTGGCACAACCGGAGAGATGAGACAATCACATTCAGTAAAAACCCTGTTAAAATCTTCGAGAATAAGGGTACGTACCTGGGAAGCTTTCTTATAATAGGCATCATAATATCCCGAAGAAAGTGCATATGTACCAATAAGAATACGGCGCTTTACTTCAGCACCAAATCCCATAGAACGAGTTTTTTGGTACATTTCAGCTAAATTTTCTCCAGTATCATTTCTATATCCATAGGCAACACCATCATATCTTGCAAGATTAGAACTTGCCTCAGCAGAAGCAATGAGATAATAGGCAGCGACACAGTATTCGGTATGAGGTAAAGAAACTTCTATTATTTCAGCACCTTCTTTACGAAGTACCGTAATTGCATCTTCAATGGTATTACGAACTTCTAAATCAAGTCCATCAACAAAATATTCTTTGGGAACCCCTATTTTTATTCCTTTTACTCCCTCAACTAATGCTGTTCTTGCCGCTGTTCCTTCTCGTTGTATTGAGGTGGAATCTTTAGGATCATATCCAGTTATTACATCGAGCATCAAGGCACAATCTTCAACACTTCTCGCCATCGGACCTACCTGATCAAGAGACGAGGCAAAAGCAACCAAACCATAACGAGAGACCCTCCCATAAGTCGGCTTTATACCTACTACACCACATAACGAAGCCGGTTGACGAATTGAGCCCCCGGTATCAGAACCAAGACTTGCAAAACATTCTCCTGCGGCAACGGCCACCGCAGAACCTCCTGAAGAACCACCAGCAACATATTCAGTTTTCCATGGATTTTTAGGAATACCAAAAGCACAGGTCTCAGAGGTTGATCCCATCGCAAACTCATCCATAGTAAGTTTACCGATAATAACTCCACCCTCTTGTTGTATTTTTTCTACGACAGTCGCATTATATGGAGGAATATAATTTTCAAGAATTTTAGAACCACAGGTGGTTTTTATCCCTTTGGTACAAAGAAGATCTTTAACTGCTACCGGAATTCCTAAAAGAAGACCAGATTCTCCAGTCATTCTTCTTGTATCGGCATCATGAGCAGCTTTTAAAGCTATATCTGCATCAAAATTAATGAAAGCTTTGAGGGTTCCATCAAGATCGGTAATTCTATCCACACAACTCTGGGTTAATTCAACAGAAGAAATATCTTTATTCTTTAAAAGCCTTGCAGCTTCTGTTAATGATAATTCAAAAAGTTGCATATTTTAGATCCTTATAAAATTTCACTATATAAAAAGGTTTGTTTTTGCCTTAAAGGATCCGAGGCACTTCAAACATTTCCTCATTTTTCCGGGGAGCATTATTCAAAGCCTCTTTGCGTGGTAATGATGGAAAAACAACATCATCACGAAAGGCATTTATTTTTTTATGAGCATGAGTAGTTGCAGGAACGTTGTTAGTATTTATTTCAGAAAGTTTATCAACATAGCTAAGAATAGTTCCCATCTGTTCAGTAACAATTTCCCGTTCTTCTTCTGTTAAAAAAAGACGTGCTAAATCGGCAACATGTAAAACTTCTTCCCTAGATATTTTCATATTTTATAAATTATTAAAAGAGTAGTATTATATAGATATATCTGAATCCATAATAAGATTCTTTTTTAGAATAGTAGATTTCTAATAAGAAAAAATGTTTCATGACAAGAATTGTTACAAATAAATTCCTGTCATGAAACATAGAAAACAAAAAATATAATTTACATAGGTACTATAAGTTTATTGGTTTCTTCATTCCAAGTAACAATAAGATACCAAAGAATCATAAAGGCAGCTAAAAGAAATAATGTTCCTCCATATCCCATAACATCAGGGAGATAGACATAAGAACCTAAGACCCCGTCGGCTTCAAAATCATTATCCTTAAACCAGGCTGTCATTATAGAATTTGAAATTGCAAAGAAAGGAACGACCATCATTAACTTAACCTGCCCTTCTCCTACTCTCCACAAAGTTCCTGAACCACAACCACCAGCAAACATAGCACCAAGACCAAAGAGAAAACCACCAACAATACCTCCCCAGCCAAAAGTCCCACGAACATAATTTTCAACAGCTAGTACAGATTCCCCTTCAGCACGCATCGGAACTGCATATTTTAAAACCGCAGCACCAGCAGCAACAACTAATATAGATAGCATTATTGATCGAGCCATCGTCGTATCACCAGTCATATGCGGTTCACGAAAACCTTGTACCATACACCAACGACCTCGTTGCATCGCATAACCAAGACCAGCGGCTATAATGAGAATACCTCCAAGAGAAGCAACATAATCTGAATCTTCATCACCGCTATAGCAATAAACACCGATAACAAGAACAGCTATACCAAGAAAACCAATAAAAGGAAGAAGTTTATCTGGAATAGAAAATGTTTTGGAACCACCATCACCCCAACTAATGTGTTCCATCTCAAGGTATAATAATTTCAAACCAAGAATAACGCCAAAAATCATACCAAACATCATGGTAAAACCATTTGCAGAAAGATTACCAAGAGCGTTATAGATACCACCAACATTACAACCACCAGCAAGAGTTGCACCAACTCCCATCAAGATGCCAGCAATTACTGCTTTGACCATTTCGCGATATGGTGGAATTCGTAAAGCAAAATCTTTACCAAGACAAGCAGAAATAAAAGCACCAAGTATAAAACCAATACCTATTACTGAACCAGAATTAACAAAAATAGCCCGTGGTGCTTCATCATAGAAAGCAAGAAAACCAGCATCTGAACCAAATAAAGAGGCAACACCATACATAAACCAATCACCCCAGTTACGTATGGCACCTACAGCACCCCATGGTCTCCACCAGGCCATAATCAAAACTGATAGAAAACCTACAACCAAACCAGTTATTGTAGCATTCCATTCAGTTTGACAAAAAATCTTGTACAAACCTTTAATTTTCTCTTTCATCACAGATTCTTCACTCATAATTTTTCTCCCAAAAGAAATTTTAATGGATTTTTTCAAGGATAAGAAACTGAAATTATTCATAAAAATATCTAAAAATGTTATTTGTATATATTAAATATATAACATATATAAATAACAAAAAAACACACGTTGATCCTTACAAGGCAGTGATAAATTTGTCAAGAAAGAGCCGAATAATAAAGAAGGAGAAGTTTTTTTATGTTCTATGGAGTCAATAAGAAGCTCTTATTATTTTTTTATTTTATCAATTATTACAAATAATTATATGCTTTTTTTTAATTCTTGACATATTTTTACAACTTCGGTAAACCTCTTTGATGAAAATGTGGTTTTCGATTCTGGTTTTTTCTACAGCTTCATGCCACAAAAAACTTTAATATCAGATATTTTTGGGAGAAAGTAATGAGTGATTTCAAACAAGTAGATCCAAGTGTCAGCCCTAACTCCGTATTGGATGCAAAAGGACTGAGTTGTCCTATGCCTCTTCTTCGTACCAAAAAAGAAATTGGTAAACTAGGTAGTGGAGAAATTCTCCAAGTTGATGGCACCGATCCTGGTTCACGAAATGACATCCCAGGATGGTGTGATCGTGCTGGCCATGAATATCTGGGTGAAAAAGAAGAAACTGGATATATAAGTTTCTTTATCAAAAAGGGTTGAAAACTTCTTTGATTGTGAATTTTTAGATTCACAATCAAAGATTTATTTTAAAGAAACTTCTTTCATTTGTTATACGACTTCAGATTTTTTTAATAAAGGAGTATAAATCATGGCTAAAAGCCTAGGGATTTTTGTTACCGCAGAAGAAAATATGCCCCATGTAATGGGTATAGTCAAAGCAGCAAAAGAAAAAGGATCAACAGTAAAAGTTTTCTTTACCTGGAAAGCAACACATCTTGCAAAACATTCTGATTTTCCTGAACTTTGTAAAATAGCTGATGATGTATCCATATGTGTTGATAGTTATCGTAAGCAAGGATATTCAGCCGATGATATTCCTGAAGGCTTAGATGCCAAAAAAATGGCAACACAAGCTCAACATGGTATAATTATTGAAGATTTTGATTGTTATCTTAGCCTGTAAGGAGGCTTGAAAAATATGGAATATAAAAAAGTTTGTTTCATGTACAGGCATAAAGATTATGCTATCGATGGTATTCGCTCAGCTCTTGGTCTTGCCGTAGAAAATATGTATTCTTATGGATGTGTAATGGATATTGAACTTGAAAAGTTTGATGAACTTACCACAGAATCATGTGAAATGTTACGTGATATGGAAGGTGACATTCTTTCCACCGAAAAGAAAAATGTTGAAGTAAATGATTTTACTCCTATAACCATAGAAGAACTCGGTGAAAAGCTTCGTGAAATGACCCATATAATCCCTTACGGCATTAAATAGGAGTAAACACATATGAAAATTTTAAATGTATACAGAACAGAACCTGACGAAACTGTGAAAAAACTTGTCTCTATAGTTTCTCGTGATAGAGATGCAGAAGAATTTAAACTTTACGAAGAAAATCCAGATTATAGTTCTCTTGTTGATAAAATTTTTGATGCGGATCAGACTATATCCTGGTGGTAAAATAGAAAAGAAGACATCTTTTAAAAGGTGTCTTCTTTTTTAATAATTAAAAAAATATTTCATAATAATATCATGAATTTGAGGACGAAATTTTTTTATTTTGTTTTCTTTTCGTGAAGGACATACCCTATTAGTAAGTAAAACTATTATTATATTTTTTTCTATATCCATCCAAAAGGATGTCCCTGTAAAACCTAAATGTCCTAAACTTCTTTTTGAAAAATATTTTCCACTACTTGAACCTATAGTAGAAGGAGTATCAAAACCACAAACAAACCGAGAATTCTTTTTTCTCATAAGCATGTTATCTAATGTTTGTTTTGAAAAAAGAATATTTTCTGATTTATTATTATATATTTTTAGAAAATATTCGCACATATTAAGAACTCCTCGAACAGTGCCAAACAATCCTGCATGACCTGACACTCCTCCCATAAGACGACAATTATCATCATGAACAAGGCCTGTAAGCAGCTTTTTATCCCAATAATTGAATTCTGTAGAAGCACATCTTTTTTTTATATTTAATTTTTTATAAGACATAAAAAAAACATCTTCTGAAATTCCTAATTTATTTGTTATTTTTTCTCTAAAAAATTTATCTAAATTACTCTTTTCTATTTGCTCTATCAAAAAACCAAGTAGTATGTATCCTAAATCACTATATATTTCTTTTGTACCAGGTTTATAAATCAAAGGTTCATTAATTATTTTTTGAATCAATATTTTTTTTCTAAAATTACTTTTTTTACCAAGTAAATCAATATAATAAGGTTTATGAGCAGGTAATCCAGAACAATGATTCACTAACATTTCTATAGTTATTTTTTTCTTTTTTTCAGATAAAAAATAATCACTTAAAATATTTCCTATATTTTCATCTATTCTTATTTTTTTTAATTCTATTAGATATAATAATAAAAAAACAACAACAAGTGGCTTAGTAAGCGAAGCAAGATCATATATAGTATTATTTTTAACTTTATAAGAGTTGGCCTTATGAGATAAATATCCAAAAGAATTTATACTTCTATTCCATTCTCCTTTTTCATTTATAAATGATATCCCTATAGTACCTCCAGGAAAAATTCTTTCATCAATACCTTTTAAAAATTTTTTTTTGATATCTTTATTCATTATTTAATTTTATTTATTGATTTTTTTACTATTTCCTATTAGAAACTGTAAATAATTTATTTAAAAAAACAATTTTTTTGATACTAACTATAACATTTAAAAATTAAGTTAGCAATAAGCTCTTTAAAAGATGTTGAAAACTTAAAATTCAAATGTTTATAAATATGTTCATTCTTTTTAAAGTTTAAAAAAATATTAAATAAACATATAGTTTGTTTACATTTAACATTAGAAAAACAACAACTTAAAATCATTATCAACATTTTTAAACTACTAATAATCATAAATAAAAATATATAAAAGAGGATATTATGTCTTTCCACTGTACTATAGAAAGAAGTAACTTTTTTGAAGCTCTTGCTAGTTTACAAAATATAACCAATAAAAAAGGGACTATGGCCATATTATCCAATGTACTCATTGAAACACAGGATAATGGTATTCTTTTGACAGGAACGGATCTTGAGGTGGGTTTGCGTCTCTTCATTCCTGCTCAGGTTCATCAAGAAGGAGGAATAACCCTTCCTTCCAAAAAACTTTTTGAGATTGTTAGAGAGTCAGGTACAGATACTATAAATATTAAAGAAGGAGATAATAACTGGGTAACAATAAGTACAGATCATTCTGTATATAATCTTGCCGGTATGATAAAATCTGATTTTCCTGATTTTCCTGAATATGAAAATGATGATTTTATAGAATTCCAATCTTATATTTTTATAGATTTAATAGATAAAATAATTTTTTCTATAGCGAACGAACAAGAAAATATATATTCACTTACATCTGTATTGTTAGAAGGTGAACGTAAAGAAGATGGTAAAGCATATCTCCGAATGGTTTCCAGTGATGGTCATAGACTTTCTATAATGGAAAAAGATGTTGCTTCAGATATAGATAAATTACGATTAAATGATGTTACTTTAATACCAAAAAAAGGTATTCAAGAATGGAAAAAATTTTGTGAAAGTAGAGATACTGTACAGATTGCATTTGAAAAGAAGCAAATGATAATTAAAGATAAAGATGCAATTATGATAATAAGATTAAAAAATGGAGACTTCCCACAGTATAAAAATATACTCGAGGCTATAGAATTAAAAAATTGTATAAAAATAGAAAGGTTAAGTTTTCTTGATTCTTTAAAAAGAATAAATATTTTCACCGAAGATATTTTCCATGCTATAAAACTGAAAATTGAAAATAAAACTATAACTCTTACTTCAGAAAGTGCTGATTTTGGTGATGCGAAAGACGAACAAGAAGTAGAGTATGATGGTGATCCATTAAAACTTGGTTTTAATTGCCGTTATTTTCTTGAAACGCTTCAAGTAATGGAATGCGAAAAAATAAAAGCTTATATAAATTCAAATAATAGTCCTTGCCTTATTTGTTCGGATGACGATAAAGGTTTTGTAAGTATTGTTATGCCAATGCAATTATAATTTTTATAATTAATAATAGTAAAAGGATGAAAGAAGTGACAGAAAAGCAAAATATATATGGTGCAGAACAGATAAAGGTATTGGATGGTCTGGAAGCTGTTAGAAAAAGACCAGCTATGTATATAGGATCTACTTCTGAAGTAGGTTTACATCATCTTATCTGGGAAGTCGTTGATAATAGTATAGATGAGGCCCTTGCTGGCTATTGTAATAAAATTAAAATAACAATACACAATGATAATTCTGTTACCGTAGAAGATAATGGTCGTGGTATTCCTGTAGATATTCATCCAACAGAAAATATTTCTGCTCTGGAACTTGTTATGACAACCTTACACGCAGGAGGTAAGTTCGACCATTCAACGTATAAAGTTTCTGGAGGTTTACATGGTGTAGGTGTCTCTGTTGTTAATGCTTTAAGCATAAAAACAACAGCTATTATTAAAAGAAATGGTAATATTTATCGACAAACGTATACCTATGGTGAACGAAATTCAGATCTTGAAATAATAGGGGAAAGTGAGAAAACAGGTTCTATAATAACTTTCAAACCAGACCCTGATATTTTTACAGAAACTATAGTTTATAATTATGAAACTGTTAAAAATAGAGTTCGTGAACTTTCTTTTTTAAATAAAGATATAAAGATCTTTTTGAAAGATGAAAGAAGCGGTGAAGAGGATAAATTTCATGCCTCTGGAGGAATAGTTTCTTATGTAGAATATCTTAATAGAAAAAGAACTCCAGTTTTTCAAAATCCTCTATTTATAAGTGGTGTACGGGATAATGTAGAGGTTGAAGTAGCCTTTCAATATTTTGATGGATATTCAGAAAGACTTTTTAGTTTTGTTAATAATATCAATACAAAAGAAGGAGGATCTCACGTTGCTGGTTTTCGGAGTTCATTGACAAAATGTATAAATCGTTATGCCAATGATGATGTTGTTCCTAAAAATCTGCGTGAAAAGATGGGAGGT
>PDWI01001461.1_pt1 | contig 41046 bp, 29 predicted proteins | sample 1430891 | NCBI WGS metagenome assembly PDWI01 (sample SAMN01162508, study PRJNA174530) | Oral metagenome, whole genome shotgun sequencing project. | biome: Marine environment; feature: Marine mammal; material: Swab sample of the gingival sulcus; isolation source: swab sample of gingival sulcus... | reverse complement strand
GATGTCTTTATTGACTATACAACCAAACAGGATAAGAATGAAATAAATTTATTTTCAATAAGTTGAAAAACATCTTAATCCCGAACTGAGGTTAAATTATTAGAGAATACAATGAGTATCGAATATAAAATCAATGAACCAATATCTACTGACCAATTCATTGAATTGCTAGTAAATTCAACCTTGGGAGAACGCCGACCAATTGATGATCGTCAGTGTATGGAAGGTATGATTTCAAATAGTAATCTTACGGTAAGTGCTTGGCAAAATAGCTGTCTTGTAGGTATCGCGAGAAGCGTCACGGACTATCACTACGCTTGCTATCTATCAGATCTAGCCGTAAACAAAAAGTATCAAAAATCAGGCATTGGTAAGCAGCTCCAAATTCTTACGCAAAAGCAGTTAGGCCCAAAATGTAAGCTCATTCTTATAGCCGCACCAGCTGCTAACCCTTACTATGAACATATTGGTTTCACCAATAATCCACGCTGTTGGGTGCTTGACCGTGAATCAAGTATAAGCAGTTAACAAGTCAAAGCATTTGGACATGGTAAAGTGCCGGTAGGGTGGATAGAGCGTAAGCGATATCCACCGTTCGTAGGTGATTAAACTTGCCTTTGAATTTTAATTCACTGCAAGTGGTGGGGTACGCTCGTGCCTCGCTACCCCACCCTGCGAAGACATGCCACTTTATATTACTTCTGCTCTATGTTGTGTTTTGATGCCCATTACGTTTTTTAGGATAATTAACCGCCCTTAGTCGCCTCATCTAGCTCCTTCAACTGCAATAACTTCTCCTTAATTTTTATCTCTAACCCACGTGGATTGGGGTGGTAGTATTGGCGCTCGCCCATTTCTTCGGGAAAATAGGTTTCGCCGGCGGCGTAGGCGTTGGGTTCATCGTGGGCGTAGCGGTAGCCTTTGCCTTTATTCAGCGATTGCATCAATTTTGTCGGGGCGTTAACCAAATGATTAGGAACGGGATAACTGGGATTGTTGCGCACATCGTCCATAGCGGCGTGATAGGCTTTGTAACTGGCGTTGCTTTTGGGGGCGCAAGCCAAATAGCTGACGACTTGGGCGAGGTTGATATGCCCTTCGGGTGATCCGATGCGCTCAAACGCCTGCCAACCGGCAATGGCGAGTGGCAAGCCTCTGGGGTCGGCGTTGCCAATGTCTTCACTGGCGATAACGGTGAGCCGGCGCGCCAGATAATTCAAATCACAACCGCCGTCAATCATGCGGCAAAACCAATACATGGCCGCGTGTGGGTTGCTACCGCGAATGGATTTGTGAATGGCGGAAATGAGGTCGTAAAACATGTCTCCCTTGTTGTCGAAACGCCGCAAGTTGTGGGCAATGGCTTGTTTTAGCGCCTCGGTAAAAGTTTCTCCAGAGGCGACCTGCGCGGCGGCCGTGGTCTCAATCAAGTTAAGCAATTGCCGGCCGTCACCGTCGGCGAGTTGCACGAGTTTATCGGCACTGTCATCATCAATACTTATAGTCAGTGCTTGTTGCGCTTTATTAATGAGTTGCCTGAGCGCCTCGGTATCCAATGGTTTAAATACGTAAGTTCGCGCACGCGACAACAGAGCATTATTGAGCGAAAAACTGGGGTTTTCGGTGGTCGCGCCGATAAAAATAATCGTGCCGTCTTCAATGTAAGGCAAAAAAGCGTCCTGCTGCGCCTTGTTGAAGCGGTGTACTTCATCCAGAAATAAAATGGTTTTTTGTCCGTATAAAGTTGCGCGCTTTTTGGCGGCTTCAATCTCGGCGCGTACCTCTTTGACGCCAATAACCACCGCCGACAGCTTGACCAGTTTATAATCACCGCTGACCGCCAACATCGACGCCAAAGTGGTCTTGCCACACCCCGGCGGCCCCCACAAAATCATCGAGTGCAAATCGCCGTTTTCGATGCTTTTCCGCAACGCCGATTTTGGGCCTAAAATATGGGCTTGACCAACAAAATCGGCAAACGATTTTGGGCGCAAGCGCTGGGCTAATGGACTAAAATCATTGTGATAACCGCTGTTGTTAGCGAATAAATCGCCTGACTCGTTGCTCATGCTGGCTCTGCGTTTTGTGTTGATTGCAAACGGCTATTGTATCAACAGGAATAAAATTCGTAAAATAATAGACAAGCATAATAAAATCACATAGAATTACTGCCTGTATTTTATTAATTACTTATATAAGGTGAACCATGAAAAGAAGAAGTTTCCTAAAAACGGCCGGTATTGCCACCGCAGCGGCAACCGCAGGTGTTGCAACCACCGCACAGGCTGATGATAAAAAGGTGTACAAGTGGAAAATGGTAACCACTTGGCCGAAGAATTTCCCCGGTTTGGGTACGGGTGCTAACTTCTTAGCCAAAAAAATCACAGAAATGACCAATGGTCAGATTCAGGTTAAAGTTTACGGTGCTGGCGAATTAGTGCCTGCAATGGAATCTTTTGACGCGGTATCTAGCGGCACGGCACAAATCGGCCACGGTGCGGCTTACTACTGGAAAGGCAAAAGCGAAGCGGCTCAGTTCTTCTCGACCGTTCCGTTTGGTTTGACGCCAGACGAAATGAACAGCTGGTTGTATTACGGCGGTGGCATGGAAATTTGGCGTGAAATTTATGCCAAGTTCAACCTCATTCCTGCGGCGGCTGGTAACACCGGCACGCAAATGGCCGGTTGGTTCAACAAAGAAATCAACAGCGTTGAGGACTTAAAAGGTCTTAAAATGCGCATCCCCGGTTTGGGCGGTGAAGTCTTGAAGCGCCTAGGCGGCACACCGGTCACTTTGCCGGGTGGTGAAATTTTCACCTCGCTACAATCAGGTGCAATTGACGCTACAGAGTGGGTTGGCCCTTACAACGACTTGGCATTTGGTTTCTACAAAGCGGCGAAATATTACTACTACCCCGGTTGGCACGAGCCCGGCACAACGCTTGAGACCTTTATCAACAAAGATGCCATGAGCGAATTGCCAGAGCACTTGCAAAAATTGGTCATTGACGCTGCGCGTATCGCTAACCAAGATATGTTTGCCGAGTACAATGCCCGCAACGGTGACGCTTTGGATACTTTGGTCACTAAGCACAAAGTACAGTTGAAAAAATTGCCTGACGGCGTCTTGCAAGAGCTGAGAAAGGTTTCAGACGAGGTGGTTGCCGAAGTGGCTAAGAAAGACCCATTGTCTCAAAAAGCCTACGATTCTTATATCAAGTTTAGAGATAAATCGGCCAAATATGCTGAAATTTCTGAGCGCGCTTATTTGAATGCTCGTGCAGTGACAGCCCCTAAATAGTTTGATTTAATTAATTAAGTTGTTAAAAAAGCTCGCTTCGGCGGGCTTTTTTAGTATAGGTATTGACACAGTTTTTTGAAAAGCAATAAGTTAAAATGATTAAAAATCATTATATTACAAAAGGCTGCCTCCCCCTTTCTAAAAGGGGGGACTGAGGGGGATTTGACAGTGGTGGGTATTTCCCAGCCACCTCAAATCTCCCCCTAACCCCCTCTTTTTAGAAAGAGGGGGACAGAACGCTCTAGTTTTTTACAGTAACTTCAAAAAATAAGGAATTCTTCTTTTAAAAATTTGTGTCGATACCTATGCTCGCAATGACGGGGGACAAGCCGGCGTCGGCTTAAATCAATTTCCCCAAGTGTCGCGAAGCCCAATGGTTTCGTTAAACCTCAAGGCCTCGGCGCTGCTGTCGCTGTCGGCAGTGAAATAGCCAATGCGCTCGAATTGGAAGACTTCGCCGGCCGGCGCCTCTTGCAAGCCGGCTTCGACCAATACGTCTTGGCGCACGGTTTTGGAGTCGGCGTTAATGGCGTCGGTAAAGTGCTCGGCTTCCATGGGGTTAGCGAGCGTGAACAGGCGGTCGTATTCGACCACAGTGGCTGGCTTGGCAGAGGCCGCGTCCACCCAGTGAATAACGCCTTTGACTTTGCGGCCGTCGGCCGGATTTTTGCCTAGCGTGTCTTTGTCGTAGCTGCACAATAACTCGACGGGATTGCCGGCCTCGTCCTTAATGACTTCGTCACAGCGAATGACGTAGGCGCCGCGCAAACGCACTTCAGCGCCCAGTTTTAAGCGCTTGAATTTCTTGTTGGCCTCTTCGCGGAAATCGTCTTGTTCGATGTAGAGCGTTTTGCCAAAACACACGTCGCGCTTGCCCATGTCGGCGTTTTGTGGGTGGTTGGCGATGCTCAAGGTTTCGCCCTCGCCCTCGTAGTTGGTGAGCGTGACTTTTAACGGCTTGAGTACCGCCATGCGCCGTGGCGCGGTGGTGTTCAATTCGTCGCGCAGCAGCCCCTCAAAAAACGACATTTCAATGGTGGCGTCTTTTTTGGTGATGCCGATTTTGGCGCAGAAATCGCGGATAACGGCCGGCGGAATGCCGCGACGACGCATACCGGCAATGGTCGGCATGCGCGGGTCGTCCCAGCCGTCCACATGGCCGTCTTCGACCAGTTGAATCAGTCGGCGTTTGGAGAGCACGGTGTATTCCAGTTGCAGGCGCGAAAACTCGATTTGGCGTGGTTCGCAGGTGGTTTCCAAATGTTCGATAAACCAGTCGTATAGCGGCCGGTGGTCTTCAAATTCCAAGGTGCACAGCGAGTGCGTGATGCCCTCCAACATATCCGACTGGCCGTGGGTGAAATCGTACATCGGATAAATGCACCACTTGTCGCCGGTGCGGTAGTGGTGAGCGCGGCGCACGCGGTAAATCACCGGATCGCGCAAGTTCATATTGGGGGCGCTCATGTCAATTTTGGCGCGCAATACCACTTCGCCGTCGGCAAAGTCGCCATTTTTCATTTTTTCAAACAATTCGCGGTTCTCGGCGACAGAACGGTCGCGGAATGGGCTGTTTTGGCCGGCTTGGTTGAGATTGCCGCGACCGGCGCGAATGGCTTCGCCGCTTTGGCTATCGACGTAGGCGAGGCCTTTGTCGATAAGTTCCAAGGCCATATTGTACAGGGTGTCGAAATAGTCGGAGGCATAGCACAATTTATCCCACTCAAACCCCAGCCAATGCACATCGGCTTTGATGGCGTCCATGTAGTGCTGGCTTTCCTTTTCGGGGTTGGTGTCGTCGAAGCGCAAGTTGCAAGTGCCGCCGTACTGCGCGGCTAGGCCAAAGTTTAAACAAATGGATTTGGCGTGCCCCATGTGTAAATAGCCGTTCGGCTCGGGTGGGAAGCGCGTGTGAATTGTTGAGTGTTTTCCACTGGCTAGGTCGTTATCTACGATTTCTTGAATAAAGTGTTTGGGGGTTGATTCTGTTGGCATGAGATTTAGTCTATTAAAATTTAAAATGATATTATATAATAGACTGTCACAAAATAAACCTAATCGTTTGCTTATGAATTATTCTTCTGTCTTGATACTCTGTGGTGCGTTGGTTCTGAGCGCTTGCTCTTCAAATCACCACAATCCCAACGGCGGCCGTCATATCGCCAGAAAACCGATGTATAAACCGTCCACTATTGAAAATGCTTGTGCCATTATGGGGGCGCACCCGACTTGGCGCAATGCCTTTATCGGTGCTCATAAAAAGTATGGCGCGCCACCGCATGTAGTGATGGCTATATTGTATCAAGAATCCCGCTTTGTTCACAATGCGAGACCTTCCAGAGGCAATGCTTACGGCTATGCTCAGGCGCTAGATGCGACTTGGGATTGGTATAAGTCTAAGTCTGGTCACAAGCGCGCCGCCCGCGATCATTTGCCTGATGCCGTCGATTTTGTCGGCTGGTATCTCCAACAAAATAAAGACCGTACCGGCGTCTCGAAATGGGATGCGCGCAATCAGTACCTCGCTTATCACGAGGGCACGGGCGGTTATCTCAATGACTCTCACAACGAAAAGGCTTGGCTGTTAAAAGTGGCCGACAAAGTCAATCGCCACGCCATCGTCTATCGCCAACAATTAGCCGATTGCTACAAGTATTAGGCGCAATGAGTGCCACATTGATGGGTTGCGTTGTATGCTAAATATTCCGTGGTTTGCCGATGAGGACATCGTGGCGTTTCCTGACGTTGAGCGCGCTTTGCGCGAACCCGATGGCCTGTTGGCTGTTGGTGGCAATTTGTCGGTGGAGACATTGCGACTAGCCTACGAAAGCGGTATTTTCCCGTGGTTTGACGACGAACATGAAATCATGTGGTGGTCACCCAGCGAGCGCGCCGTTATTCCTACCGATGCCGTTCATGTCGGCAAAAATATGCGCAAATTGATAAAGCAAAAGCGTTATCGTGTTGTTGCTGACACCGACTTTGTCGCCGTGATGAACGCCTGTGCCGGCCGCGATAAAACGTGGATTACCGACGACATGCGCGATGCTTATTTGGCGCTACACGAGCGCGGCATTGCTCACAGCGTGGCGGCTTTTAATCCGCAGGGCGACTTGGTCGGCGGCCTATACGGCGTTTTTGTTCGCAACTGTTTCTGTGGTGAATCGATGTTCAGCTATGAAGCCAACACCTCAAAATTGGCGCTAATTGCGCTGGCGAATTTTTTGCATGATAACGGTTGTCATTTGATTGACTGCCAGATGCCGACAGCGCATTTGACTCGCATGGGGTCGGTATCTATTTCTCGTTCAGATTTTGCGACTCAATTGCATGAAATGCAAGATAATGTTAAACTGGTGAATATTCATTGGAGGGCGTTATGGCCAGCTTGTTAGCCATTGATTATGGGCATAAGAAACTCGGCTTTGCCGTTGGGCAGACGATTACCGGCACGGCGACGCCGTTGGCGGTGGTCAAACAAAACGGTGAGATGTGGAAAAAAGTAGACGCCATTTTTGCCGAGTGGCAGCCGACTAGGGTGATTATTGGGCAACCGAAATTGGCCGATGGTAAAAAGCATCCACTAGAAAAAATGATAGAAAAGTTTATAAAATCCCTTGAGGCGCGATATAATGTTAGTATTTCTCGTGAGGACGAGACGTTAACCTCGTTCGAGGCCGCTGAATTTCAGTCGCCCAAAGACCGTAAAACCCCTGTTGACGCGCACGCGGCAGCCTTGTTTTTAGAAAGCTGGATGCGGTATAATAACCCTTGAAAGCTAAATAAAATGGACAACTTAAAAGACTTCAAAGTCTCCCCTGATAACTTGCAATAACGGAGAAGTAAGGTGGCAAAAGCTAAACAAACTAAAGTACTCATCGTCGATGATTCTGAGACCATTCGCCGCACGGCCGAAGCGCTGCTGAAAAAAGACGGCTACGCGGTCGGTGTCGCCGAAGATGGTTTTCAGGCCTTCTCGGCTATCGTTGATTTTGAGCCCGATATTATCTTTTTAGACATCATGATGCCGCGTTTGGACGGCTATCAAGTCTGTTCCGTGATTAAGAATAACCCTGAATACGAGCATATTCCCGTTATCATGTTGTCGAGTAAAGACAACGTGTTTGACAAAGCGCGCGGGCGCGTGTCGGGCTCGGAGTCCTTTATGAGTAAGCCGTTTTCAAAAGAAGAACTGACCAATGCCATCAAAGCGCATTTGCCAGTATGATCAGCGTTGAGGTGGAAAAATAGATGATGAAAACTGATGATAGACAGTTAATTTTAGTAATTGACGATTCGCCAACCGAAGCGCAGTTGGTGACCAAGATTTTGGAGCGCGCCTCGTTTCGAGTAAAGTGGGCAAAAGATGCCGCATCGGGGGTCACGATGGCGCAGCAACTGTTGCCAGATTTGATTTTGATGGATGTGGTGATGCCGGGTATGAACGGCTTTCAAGCCACGCGCCGTATTGCGAGAGGTAATGCCACCAAACATATTCCCATTATTATGTTGACGACCAAAGACCAAGAAACCGACAAAATTTGGGGTATTCGGCAGGGGGCAAGTGACTACTTGATTAAGCCTGCCGACTCGACAGAGTTGTTGAGTAAAATTAGAATGCTGATAAAGCACTAAAACTGAGGTTTTGAGGATGTCAGAACAAAACAGCTTCCAGTTCCTGCAATCGCAGGCAGCCAAGGAAAAGGCCGGACGCGTCACTGAGGGTATGGACGAGGGTGCGGCCTTTTTGGCAGTGAGCGTGCACAACAACGCCTACCATATTCCCGTCAGTCAAATTCGCGAAATTATCCCTAGCCCTAAAGTTACCGCCATCGGCCATACCAAACCGTGGTTGTCGGGGCTACTCAAAGTGCAGGGTGAAATCTATAGCGTTATTGATACAGCTGTTCTGTTGGGATTGTCGGATAGTAACAGTCCGCATAAGCAACCGCTGGCGATTGCCGTTTCTATGCCCGATGGTAACTATGCCTTGACGGTTTCCGCGGTTAAAGGCATTATCAAAGTAACTCAGTTGCAACAACTTGAAAACGATAACTACACCATCACCTATCAGACTGCCGACGATGACGTTATTACGGCGTTGTCGGTGCCTTCTATTGTTGAATCGCCTGAATTTGCCAATATGTCCATTTTCTAACCGTTTAAGATTTTTATTACGAGATAGTCATGAAAGAAAAAAAGAAAAAAGAAGCAACATTGCGTAAGCCGGGTGGCAACAAACTACTGAGACGGGTCATTTTGATTTTGGCGTTAGGTTTTTTGGGCGCTTTCTTGTTTTTTGTATATTTATTCATCAATGATACCCGAAGAGATAACCTGTCGAGAGATGCTATTCACGAGCAAATTTCTCTGATTAGTGAAATGGACTCGCATTACTTTGCCATGCAGCGACACGAAAGTAAGCAAGACGCTGCCGAACTGGTCAAAGACACTAAGCGCTTTGGAGAGTTAATTGCCACCATGCGGGAAGGGCGGCAAGGGTTGCCTGTGCCATCGGCGACGCAACTGGCGCTTATCAAGAAAATCAGCGGTAAGTGGCAGTCCATTAGACCGTTTTTTGACTCGGCTATTTCGGGTCAGGCCGTGGTTGCCAGCTTACAAACCAGCGTGCCGACTATCTCGGCGTTGGCTTCGGATGTTAAATTGTCGGCGACGCGTATGCGCGATAACTTAAGTAATTCATCGATTGCCAGCCGCGCGAGAAAGAATTTGAACAACTTAATTAAGTTGGCGAACCAGCTCGACAAAGTAGCAGCGGGCTTTTTGTCGAAAAATACACCGGTGAGTACGGCGACGCAAGGATTGTCACAATACATTGCCAGTATTGATAGTCACATTGTCGCCATTACTAAAGACATTAACAAAGTGGGTGGTGCGGCAGCATTTAACTCGCAAGTTGGCAGCGAAGCCTTTGCGATGCTCAAGGAAAAGGATCAAGCGCTACGCGCCGCTTTGGCAGCAATCAGCGGCAATGCCTCGCAAATTTCAGCGACGGGCAAAGTCACGGATTTAAGTACTTATCAGAGCGAATTGTTGGTGTTGTTGCGCGAACTCAAAGATACTTACGACGGCTCTAGTTCGCATCCTGTTGAAGGCATCCCGCTGTCTTCTTTGGTTTGGACGATTATTTGTTTGACGCTGACCGTGCTGTTGATTGGCACGTGGGCGATTATGTTGCTGGTTGACGGCAAACGCTTGAATAAAGAAACCACGCGGTTGCGTGTTGCCGCCGAAGAGCGCACCAAAAATGACCAAGAGGCCATTTTGCGATTGATGGATGAATTGGCCGACCTCTCCGAAGGGGATTTGACCATCGAAGCACAAGTTACCGAGGACTTCACCGGTGCGATTGCCGACTCGATTAACTTTACCGTTGAAAACATGCGCGACATGGTAGGAACGATTACGCATACCTCGGAAGAGATTACGCGTGCCACGGCGATTTCGCAAGACGTTTCACGCCTGTTGACCGACTCGTCAACCGAGCAAAGCCACCAGATTGACGCTTCCACCGAAACCGTACAACACATGGCGACTTCGCTGTACGGCATTGCGGAAAATACCAATGCGTCGGTGGAGATTGCGCGCTCGTCAGTGGATATGGCGCAAGAAGGCCGAAACCGCGTGCGCTCAACTATCAAGAGTATGAGTGACATTCGCGAAAATATTCAAGAGACAGCCAAGCGTATCAAGCGCCTTGGTGAAAGTTCGCAAGAAATCGGCGATATTGTTGAAATCATCAAAGGCATTGCCGACCAAACCAACGTCTTGGCGCTCAACGCCGCTATTCAAGCGACGGCGGCCGGTGAGGCCGGTCGTGGTTTTGCGGTGGTTGCCGATGAAGTTCAGCGTCTGGCCGAGCGTTCAGCTAATGCGACCAAGCGAATTGAAGTACTGGTTAAAACGATTCAGGCCGATGCTAACGAAGCCGTTTCTTCGATGGAGAACTCGACGAAGCAAGTGGTCACCGGTACGGAAGTTGCCGAGGAAGCAGGTCAATCGTTGGATCAGATTGAGACGGTATCGAAAAACCTCGCTAGCTTGATTGTCAACGTATCGCAGGCAACGCGCGACGCGGCTGGTATGGCCGGTGATGTTGCTACCAGTATGGGGTTATTGGCCGATCTGAACGAAAAAGCCGTACAAGATGTAACGACATCGGTACGCTCAGTCAATGACTTACGTGAATTGTCGGCGTCGTTGAAAGACTCCGTCGCAGGCTTTAAATTGCCTTAAATTATACCAATTCCAAAAATAAATTATCGGAGGAAACACCTGCAGGCAGTACAACGGTTACGACAAGCGGGTTTGACAAAGGTAATTTATTTTTTGGGTTTGGTGTTACTTGCCCAATGGGGCTATTAAATACCAGTTTGGCGTGACAATGACTGTCGGCCAAGTTGTCAAAGGAAGAGAATGATATGGTCATCGACATTAACGATACACTCTTAGAAAGTATTAAGAAGGAACTGCTAACTACATTGCACGCGGCTGAGACTCGCGTCGTTGATATGTTTGAATTTGGGGAAACCCACGGTTCAGATGAGACGTTGGCATTTTTGCGCTCGGTAGAAAACACCTTAACCATGCTGGGTGAGCCGGCGGCTGCCAGTTTGTGTAAAGCCATTTTTACGGCAATCAAAGACAGCTTGAGCAACGGTGATATTGAAGACAATACAGAAATAGCGGCTTCTTTTTTAACGCTGGCGCAGTACGTTGGGCGCTTATCGGCCGAAAATAGCAACGATTCTGAAATAAATTTGGAAGCGCGATTGCTCGAAGAAGCGCGACGTGCCTTAGATAAGTCGGTCGATGCGGATTACGATGTCAATCGCGGCTATTCTTTGACAGATAAGCAACGCAAAGCCATAGCCACAGAACTCAAGTCCGTGGCATCCTTGAAAATTACGCCGGAGACTGTTTTTTGGCAGACGTTGTATAAGTCAGCTAGTGAGATGAAAAAACAGGTGGTTTCGCAAGAAAGCTACGAGTTTATCTGGCTGGTCGAGCAGGTGGCCGTTCTCAACGTCAAGGGTGACATCGATACCGATGGCGATCCGCAAAAGCGCATCTACTCCGCTTATGGCAAATATTTACAATCGCTGGTTAAGCAGGGTGACACCTTGGCCGGCTATCAACAGCCGTACGTTAACGAAACCTTAAATTCTCTTAAACAGTTGGCTAGAAGCGTCAATGCCATGCGCAGTGGCTACGCGCCGCCGTCGCAGCGTCTGTTTGTGCCACAAGATGACGATGACACCTCGCTTACAGTGGTTTTCCCTATTTCTGCCGAAACGATAGAGACGATTGCCTTTTTGGTGAAACGCGAGTTAGTATCAGCTAAGACTTTGTTTGAAGATGCAATAAAAGACAATGCCTTGGATAATATTGATACCCAAAAACAGCTTGCCGAAAGCCTATCGCTGCCTAGAGCGGCTTTTAAACTGTTGGCTTTTAGAACGGGCGAAACTTTATTGGATGAAGCCACTGAGTTATTGAAAGCTAAAAGCAAGCCTGCCGATTGGCATGCCAACTTCGCTGAGAACTTGATTTTAGTTGAGGACGCTTTGTGGCAACTCGACTACTTGGAGACCGGCAGTTTAATCAATCCGTACGATGCCGCCCAAAAGCAAAAGGCGCACACCAAAGACATGGCCGCCAATGCCACTAAGATTATTGCTGGCCAGCACTCCTACAGTTTCTTTAAGAAAGCGCGCGAGAAGCTGATTGAATGCTTTGACACGCCAGAAGAGATTGACTTGATGGATTGGGCGAAAAATATTCACGAAGTCCGCGCCTCCTTTGACGTATTGGGGGAGAAAAAGTTGGCCGAAGAGCTGGCTCAAGCCGAGCAAGTACAGCTGTTTTTAGTCAACCAACCCGCGTCGCTAAAAAACAAAGCCAATGCCAGCTCGTACATGGATTTACTGGTCGGGTTAGAAATTATTTTTGAGCAGCTGCAAAGTAGTTTGACCGTTGATGCGCGTGCTTTGAGTCTGTCGAGTTCGTCGCGAGAAAAATTATCGGCAGGTGTAAAATTTAATGCCGAGCAAATGGCAGATGCCGAGTACCTTAACTACGATGCTGACGCTCACAAAACCGAGGAAGAGCCGCCCAAGCCGCAAGAGGACGAGTCAGAAATTGAAGAGCAAACATTGCCCGAAGACGAGGCGCTGGCGGAGCAAGATGAGCACGATACAGACCAAGATGGCCAACACGACGAGGCCGCTGGCGCGGTAGGTGGTAAAGGCGATGGTCATGGTGCTGGTGATTTTTCTCCCGTATTGGATTCGTTGACCAAAGATGCACAGGCGGACAACAGTATTGAATCGTTGTCACCCGATGAAATCGACGAAGACATTTTGGAAGTCTTTTTGGAGGAAGGGCAGGGTATTGCCACTTCGCTCAAGTCGCAATTGGCTGAATTGGAAGACAATTACTTTGACCAAAAACTGATTGGCGACATCCGTCGTAGCTTCCACACCTTAAAAGGCTCTGGCCGTATGGTGGGGCTGAACGCTTTTGGTGAATTTGCATGGCAGTACGAAGAACTGTTCAATAAGGCGGTTAGCGAGGAGCTACAGCTCAATGAAGTAACACAAGAAATCTTGCTGTGTGCAAATAGCTTGATTGACAAAACGGTGAATAGCAATCCGTTTTTTGAAGACCGCGAAGCGTTGTTGTTGGCAGCGGCGCAAGTGCAGTCGGTGCGCGAATATTTGTTGTCAGGCAAAGCGCTCCCTGATGCAGCGGAATTGGCCGCTGCGGCAGCGGCTACAGCTGGTGCAGGCGCTAACGCCACAGGTGGTGGACAAGGTACTGGCGCAGGCGCTGCAGGTGGTCAAGGAGCTGGTGGTATCGGCGACATTAGTGGCTTGTCGCCCGATATGTTAGAAGAAGCCTTGGACTCGCTATTGGAGAAAAAAGCCCGCGAAGCCAGTGATGCCATTCACGGCATTGCCGGCCATCCCGCCTTGGGAGCTATAGCGGGTGCGCCAGTGGGTGTTGCCCCCGCGGAAGCCACGGATAAGCCGCAAACCACACAGGAAAAACTGGCCAAAATCTCTCAAACTGCCGAACTAATCAGTAGTCTAAATGATGTGCAGCACGACGACTTGGCGGCGATTTTTCGCGCTTTGGGTACGATTAATACCAGTACCTTTAGTGACTTAAAACAGGAGCTGTCCAATCAGCTGGAGAAAGTTGCCGAGCTATCGCAGACCAGTTCCAGCAGCCTAGAACAAGAACACACGCGCGACATTGCCGATGCCATCAAGATTTTGAGTGGCGAAGAAGCCTCTGACGATGACATTGTCTCTATTCAAGAAAAATTGCGCGAAATCGAAAACGAATGGCGTCAGCAAGAGGTTAGTCTCAACGATGTGTCGTGGGTGCTCAACCATGTTGAGACGGCGTTGCAATTGTTCGAAGATTGGGAAGAGGATGGCTTTGCCAAGGACATGGTGTTTGAAAACTTGCGCCAAAATAATATTGCCTTAGAGCGTATGTTGGTAAGCCATCATATCAACGACCCGATTGCTCTCAGCGTGCGGTTGGCAGAATTCTTTATTGAGGCCGAACAAAACTATCAGGTCTGCGATACGTTAGAGCCGGCCTTTGCGACGTCAGCGAAAGAAGCGCTTGGCGTGACGCGAACCATGCTCAGTGATATGCTGGACGGCGTGACCTTTGACGCGGTGAAAGGCGCTGAAAGTTTGGCGGCGCTAGAAGACACGCTCAGACGATTGAAACAACGCCGCAAAGCCTTGGAGGCCAAAGCGGCACTCGACGCACCGAAGGCGGCTCCTGTCGCACCAGCACCAGAGGCAGTGCCGATGGGTGATGATGGTGCGTCAACGACCGCCGCGGGTGTCGATCCTCAATTGGCCAGCTATGTGCAGCAAGTCGCGCCGAAAATTGAGGCTTCACAGTCTTATTTTGAAGATTGGGAGTACGATCAATTTGAGAAAACGTCGGCATTCCAAGGATTGCGAAAAAATGCCGAGGAGTTGAAAGCCGAATCGGCCGCCGCTGAACACGTTGACAGTGTGTTTGTTACCGAGGCCATTTCAGAAACTTTAGAACAAGTTGCGGAAACACCACGCAAACCAACGTCGCCAGAGGCGCATTCGGTTAAATCGGCCATTGATGACTTGGCGCGGATGCACGACGACATCAAACAGGGCAAAAAAGGTGAAGCCAACCAGACCATTTTGAAAAACTTAATGGCCTCGGTCGAGAGTTTACAAGCAGCGGTGTTAGAAGACGCATTGTCGCAAGGTGGACGCGGCATCCATGTCGAAGCCAATGCAGGGGGTGCTGGTGGTCAGGCTCAAATGCCGTTGCCGGTGCAAACCAGCGTTGGTGCTGGCGCTGGCGCACAAGGCGGCTCTGATGACGCGTTGTCGCTATCGGCGGTACCTGTGGCTTCGGGTTACTTGGGTACGCCGGGTGACTTAGCGGAGAGCGTTGAGAATATTAAAGCTCAGTTTGATTTTGATTCCTTAGTCAAAGAAGACTTTGAACACGATAGCGCGATTGATTCGTTGTTTGATATTGAAGCCTCGCTAGATGCCGAGGCCACGCCGCCGTGGACGTGGGAAGCGTTGTCTAATTTGGAAAATACCATCAATGGCATGAGTAAAAAAGGCTTAGAGCCTTCGCCGCACGATTTGGGGCGCATCAAGCACGCTTTGGATGCCATTGAGAATAGTGAGGACGTCTCACCGCAAGATGCCAAAAAAATCAACAATTCACTGATGGGATTACGGGCGCAGTTGGGTGAGCGCCAGCAGCGCGCGAGTATCGCTAGACGCTTTGCTGAACAGGCTGAAAATGAGCTGAAAGCCACGGATGATGCCTTTGGAAATTGGCGCGATGTCGGTTACACGCCTGACGAAAACTTATCGGGACTTATTGGCAACCTTGACGAAGTCGGTTCGCGCGCTAGAGATAGCGAGTACACGGAAGCCGAAGAGTTGTCGTCGTTAGTCAACGCCGTGCTCACGCGCATTAAAGACGAAAATGTCGTACCGTTTGATGAAGTCGGCGACGTGGTCGGTCAGGCCGTTGCCGAAATTACCGAAGTCTCGCCGCAATATCACGGTGACGCATTGGCTAGCGAAGGCTTAAAGCAATCGCTGTCAGAACAACAAGTGGTGGAATCGGTTGGCAGACGCTACGAGCCGGCTGCCGAGGAAACGCAAGCGCTAACCGACACACTAGAAACCGGTGCGTCATCAGCGCAAGAGACCGCTACAGCGGCTTCTCAAACTGTCGCATCTCAAGCCGCAGAGTCAGCAAGTGCGGCGTCGCCAGCTGCCGAAACAGGTGCAACAGCAGCGCCTGCTGCTCAGGCGGGCGAAGCGCTCGAAGCCGGTGCTTCTCCAGCAGCGGCTGCTACGGCAGCACCTCAAGCTGCAGCACCAGCGAGTGCACCGCCAGTTGCTGGAACAGGCGAAACACCAATCACAGCAGCGGCTGCTTCTCAAGCACTCGACGCGGCTGCACCTCGCGTCGCCGAAGCGACCGCGCCGAAAGTGGCCGAATTGGCGGCGCCACAAATTGCCGAGGAAACGGCTTCTCAATTGCAGACGGAAATGGCGGCAGGCGCGCCAAGTGCCTCCGAAGCCGCAGCGCCTCAGTTGGGCGCTGGCTTGACGTCGCCAGACTCGCTAGAACTCCCCGATTTGGAACTGGCAGAGGATGAAATGCAAGTAGGCGAAGCGGCTGCTGCATCACACTTTGCCGAAGTGGCCGCACCGCGCATCGCCGAAGCCGCAGCGCCACGTATCGCCGAAGTGGCCGCGCCGCGCATTGCCGAAGCTGCCGCGCCCAAAATTGTGGAAGCCGCCGCGCCACGCATTGCCGAAGTGGCCGCCTCCCAAATTGCTGAGGCCACCAGCGAAGCGCTAGGACACCACGGTGCCGAGGCCTTGGCCGAGGAATTGGCGAACGCTTTCGAAGCGCCATCGCCAGAAACGACGGCGCATTCGTTGGCCGATTCCTTGAACGAAGGCCTTGCGCCTGAGTCGTCAACCGACGAATTGCACCTCGACCCCAGTAAGCAGCATTTTGCCGATGAGGCAGAGGATTATATTCAAGCCTCGCGCTCACATTTCGACGATTGGGAGCGCACCGGCTTTACCGATGAAGCGCCTTTACAGCGTCTAAACGACAGTGTAAAAGGCATTTCAGAGGTGTCAGAACAAGCCAAGTTTGAAGACGCCAAGGCGCTCAGTGGTGAAATGAGTGAGACGTTGGAGCGCGTTTACGACAATGTCACCGTGCCTAGCGAAGTGACTGCCAATACCGTTAACGACGCTATCGAAGAGTTTGATCGCGCCAGTACGGCTATTCAGCATAACGACAGCACACCGGGCGCGCAAAATATCAATTCAGATATTTTAGCCAAGATGCGTCAGATTAATGCAATGCCTAGCTTGGGTGAGCCGTTGACGTTGGAGTCTGAGGATTACCGCGACATGCTAGAGCGTCGCGATGAACGCGTGGGCGAAAATACGGCCGAGGCGCGTGAAATCGTTGCCAAGGCGTTGGCTTCCTTGATGGAAAATGGCATTGACGACTCGTTGTCGATTGATGTCGATGATGAAGTCTCTGGCGATTGGGATTCCAGCGCCACGATGGAAGCAGAGGGTGATGATATCGGCAGTGGTGATTTCGGTGATACCGAGGTTGGCGGCATTGAAGCCGGCGATGCTGAAATGAGTGATGATGAGATGGGTGACTTTGCCGAAATGACCTTGGAAACTTCGGCTTACTTGCCGTTTGCTGACGAGGCCGAACCGGCTATTTACGATTCCCACGCCCACTATGAATCGTGGAAGTCCAGTGACTTTGAGTCTGATGAAGAGTTGAAAAGTCTTTCCAATGCCGTTTCGAATATCACCGACATTTCCAAGAAACACAACTTTAACAGTGGGGTTGAGTTAGGGCAAGCGGTGGGAGAAATTCTCGCTCAAGTCAACGATGACGTGCTCAAACCCAATGAGGAAACCACCGAACAAGTGGGCGAGGCGCTCAATGAGTTCTCGCGCTCGGCACAAGCGATTAAAGACAACGCTGATGAACAAGAGATTTCACAAGACGTTGTGCAAAATGCGCGCTTCATCGCTGAGAAGAATGCCACCATGGCCGATATTGAGCAAGAAATTGCCTCAATGGAAGATGTTTCGCCAGCCGGTGGCATGTCGTTTGACACGCCGATTGGCGCTGGTGCGCCGATTGGTGGCTCCGGTATTGGCGGCGGCATAGGTGGCGGAGAGAGTGCCTATATTGGCTATGCGCGCGAGGCGCAGCCGGCCATCGATTACTCTAGAACGCACTTTGATAATTGGAAAGCCGCTGACTTTGAATTAAACGACGAGTTCGAAAAACTATCCGATGACGTTAAGGATATTACTGAGGCATCGGAGAAATACGGCTTTGACAGCGGTTCCGAGCTAGGCCATAGCGTAAGTGACATTTTGTCACAAGTGGCAGAGCAGGGCGTTCGACCTGACAACGAAACCACCGACCGCGTCGAGGCCGCCATTGGCGAATTCTCGCGCTCCGCCGAGGCCATTCAAACCAACACCGAAGGCCAAGAAATTCGCACCGAGGTCATCTACAGTACCAAGGCGTGGTTCAGTGAATTCTTGAATGACGAGGGTTCGGCCTTGGGTAGTGGTGTGATGACCCAAGAAATGGTCATTGGCGGTCAGCCCGACATCGAACCTGATGCGTTTGATAGCTCAAAAGTCGTGCCTGACGAGCCGGAAGACTTCCAGCTTTCCGATAGAAATGCCTTCCTCGATGATGAGGACGATGGCGAGCCGGAAGAAAACTTTGAAGAGGCCTTTGAATTACACAATGACACCTTCTCTTCGGGTAGCGAAGAACAAGTCGCGGCGATTAAAGAAACCCCTAAATTGGATGCACTAGACGAGTCGGAAGACTTTGAAGAATCGGAAGAACTTGAAGAGACAGCTGTTATTGAAGAACCGGCTGAGTTTGAGCTTGACGGTGACGATGCAGATGATTTAGACGGATTGGATGAGTTCGCGCTGTCTGAATTGACAGAGGTTGCCGAAGAGCCGGCGGATACTGAACTCGAAGCGGCTCTGGACGAGTCTGAACTGTTTGAAGAACCAGCAGCCATCGACGCTTCAAGTGAAGCTGAACTGGAGGCATTAGAAGAACCTGAGTCGCTTGACGTGTCCGAAGAGCCAGAGGAACTAGAAGAATTTGAAGCGCCAGAGGAATTAGCAGCGTTTGAACAGGCTGAGGAATTGGAGGAAACCGCCGTTGTTGAAGCGCCGGTTGAACCTGAGGAATTAGAAGCGCTTGAGCAAGCAGCCGGTGAGGAACTTGAAGCATCAGACGAACTTGAAGCGCTTGAAGAAACTGCCGTTATCGAAGAGCCGGCCAAACCTGAGCAGGAAGCGGCACCAGAAGAGATAGACGACTTTGATTTTGAGCTTGACCTCCCCGTTGATATTGATGACCTCAGCGACATCCCCGATGAAGAAACACCGGCGCTGGATGGGTTGCTTGGTGCAGAGACGGCTGAAGAATCGACGCCGGAAGACATTGCGGAAGAAACACGCGTGTCGTTAGCTACCGAAGACGCAACCACTGAAAGCGCAGTGGATGAGGTGGATGATGACGATGACGAAGAAGCTGATGATGGCGATGCCGTGGTTGAGTACGATGATGACGATGAATTCGATGGGCTGAAACACAATGACCCCAACGAGTTAGATGGCACGATTTTGGATATTTTCCTCAGTGAAGCCAAAGACATCATCAAAAATAACAGCAACAGTTTGAGTGACTGGAAAGCCGATTACGACGACCTCAGCGCCTTGCAAGAAATGCAACGCGGCCTACACACCTTAAAAGGTGGTGCGCGCATGGCTGAACTTAGCGTTTTGGGTGATTTGTCGCACAATATTGAAATGCTGTTGGACAATATCGTTGATGGCGAAATCAAGGATAAAGACACCGCTTGTCAAGTGTTGAGCAACGGCTTGATGCTGACCAACGACATGGTGTCTATGGCCGATAATCACCAAACGATTGTCGAATCGCCAGAGTATTATGAAGAGCTCAATAAATTCTTGCGCGAACAAACTGGCAAGAGTTTGGAGCTGCCAGCACCGAAACGCAAGCCCAAGAAGAAGAAAAAGAAAAGAGACGGCGATGTGCCTAAAGCGCCTAGCGCACCGACTAAACGCGACAAGAAGCGCAGCTCGTACATGTTGCGGGTGCGTTCGGAGTTGATTGATGACTTAACCAGTTTGGTTGGTGAGGACGTCATCGCGCGTTCGCGGATTGAACGTCACCTGTCGGAGCACAACTTCCAGTTAGAGGAATTGTCGCGTACCGTTAACCGTGTATCGGAACAGCTACGACGGCTGGAAAATGAAACCGAGGCGCAAATTTTGTTCCGCCACGACAGCGAAGTGGAGGAAGCCGACGCCGACTTTGACCCGTTGGAGCTTGACCGCTTCTCGGAAATCCAACAGCTATCGCGCTTGTTGGCGGAGTCCATGCACGATTTGCAGAGTATTCGCGGTACGTTGAACGACTTTGTCGATGACACGCGTCAAATTTTGCTAGACCAAAACAACATTCAGCGCGAATTGCAAGACGGCGTCTTGTCGGCCTCGCTGGTGCGTTTTGACTCCGTAGCGCCGCGCATTGAGCGCTTGGTTGAGCAAGTCGCCGCCGAGCTAGGTAAGGAAGTCGTGGTGCAAATTTACGGTGGTCACAACGATATCGAGCGCAACATGCTCGAAGACTTGATTGCCGGTTTTGAACACACCATTCGCAACTCGTTGGCACACGGTATCGAATCACCGGAAGAACGTATGCGCGCCGGCAAACCGCGCAAAGGCCGCATCCGCATCGCGGTACGCCGCGAAGGGGCTGAAATCGGCTTTATGATTGCCGATGATGGTCGCGGTGCGAATTTGGAGGCTATCCGCAATAAAGCCAGACGCTTGAACATGTTGGATGAGAGCCAAGCGAACGACAAGAATTACTTGTTACAACTACTCTTTGAACCAGGTTTCTCAACGCAGGAGCAAGCGACGCAGATTTCCGGTCGTGGTATCGGTATGGACGTCTTGCGCGATGTGATTGACGCGCACCAAGGTACGATTGACGTCGAAAGTGAAGAGGGCAAAGGTATGGCGACCTTTATCCGTATGCCGTTTGCCATGTCGATTACTGAGGCGCTGGCCATTCGCATTGGACGTTACGACTACGCCGTGCCGGTCATGGCCATTGAAGGCGTGGCGCGTCTATCGCGTGAGATTTACGAACCGTTTGAATTGGGGCAAGAAACCTATTACACCTACGGTCAAAACCGCTATAAGCTGGAAAGTCTCATCGACTTTATTGACCCCTACGCCGAGAAAATTTCTCAGCCACAGGGCGTGCCGGTGTTGCTAATCCGTGTCGGTTCAAGACGATTGGCGCTGGAAGTCGAGGACATCTTCGGCCGTCAAGAGGTCATTATCAAGTCGGTTAATCCGCAGTTTACGACGCTACCGGGTATTATCGGGGCGACCATTTTGGATAACGGCCAGCCAGTGCCGGTTATGGAAGTCACGACGCTAGCGCGTCACTTCTTGAACTTCCAAGAGCAAGGTATTGATATCCGCGATATCATCAACCCAGAAGTGGTTGAGGGCGCTAGTGTGCAACCGCGCGTCTTGGTGGTCGATGACTCGATTACTATGCGTAAGGTCACCACCAAAATCCTCAGCAAATACGACATTGAGCACCGCACCGCCAAAGATGGTTTGGATGCCATTGACGTCATTGGCGATTGGACGCCAGATGTTATCTTGCTGGATATCGAAATGCCACGCATGGATGGTTTCGAATTTGCCACGCACATTCGCAACGACAGCGCCATTTCCTCTGTGCCGATTGTGATGATTACCTCGCGTACGGGTGAAAAACACCGCGAGCGTGCCGAGGGCATCGGCGTCAACGATTATTTGGGTAAACCTTACTCAGAAGAGACGTTGATTGCCAGCTTGGAAACGATTTTAGGTAAAGAACTCAGCAAATAAACCGCCACAAACCACGCCGCGCTGTCGCGCTATCATTGCACAGCGCGGGGTGTTGTTGTAGCGGGGTTTGTGGGACGTAAATTTTTCATAGAAGGTAAATATGAGTGAGCAAATAGAGGTAATGGTTGTACCATTCCAAGAAAAAACCGCCGTGGTACTGCCGCGCAATTTGGTGGAATACGTGTTGCCGTACGCTACGCCACTGCCCTCGGCCTATGAGCACGAAGCCTTGGTTGGTTCTATTCTCTATCAGAACGAGAAAGTGCCCGTTCTCGACTTACAGTTGGTTTACAACAACGGCGAAAACGGCCCAAGTGTCGATTCCGGTCACCGCCGTTTGGTGGTGTTGTCCTGCGTCAGTTTGCATACAGAGTTTAGTAGCTACGCAATTATTGCCGACGATGCCCCGCGTTTGTTCAACACGACGCCGGACAACCTTCAAGAGGTGGACAAAGTCGCCAAATCGCCATTTTACAGCTACATTAAGCTCGACAAACAGCCACAGGAGTTGGTGACGGTCGATTTGGAGGCTTTGGAAGCGTTGATTTTTGCCGACTATCTCGTCAAAGGGTAGCTGAATGCTAATCGAATGGCTGACTAAGTCCTGACTATTGAGAGTATAGATATTGAGGGCGGAGGCTATCCCGATGAGATATAAAAACAACCAGATAAAAGCTAACTAGATAACCATTAATTACATAACTATTAACGATAACCCCCAAAATGATTACAGAAGAATATATTGACATTGAGAAGCCTATCGTTGAATTACAGGAAAAAATCAACGAATTACGCAATTTGTCGGAAAAGCCGGACATGGATATCGACATTACTGACGATATGGCGCACTTGGAGGAAAAATCCGAAAAGCTCACCAAAGAAATTTTTTCCAAGCTCACGCCGTGGCAAACGGCCAAGTTGGCGCGCCATCCCTTGCGTCCTTACACGCTGGAGTACGTCAGCGAAATCTTCACTGATTTTCACGAGTTGCACGGTGACCGCGCTTATGCTGACGACAAGGCTATCGTCGGTGGTATCGCCAAACTAGACGGCCAGTCGGTCATGGTCATTGGTCACCACAAAGGCCGCGGCACAAAAGAAAAAGTTGCCCGAAACTTTGGTATGCCGAGACCAGAAGGCTACCGCAAAGCCAAACGCTTGATGCACTTGGCGGAAAAATTCGGCCTGCCGGTGATTACCTTTATTGATACACCGGGTGCTTATCCAGGTATCGGTGCTGAGGAGCGCGGTCAAAGCGAAGCCATCGCCAGAAACTTATACGATATGACCACCCTAAAAGTCCCCGTCATTTGCACGGTGATTGGTGAGGGCGGCTCTGGTGGTGCGTTGGCTATCGGCGTGGGCGACCGCGTCTTTATGTTGCAGCACGCAGTTTATTCGGTCATTTCCCCTGAGGGCTGCGCCTCAATTTTATGGCGTAGTGCTGAACGCGCCGAAGATGCCGCAGACGCGATGAATATCACCGCCGACCGGCTATTGGAGTTGGGATTAATCAGTGGCGTTATTCCCGAACCATTGGGTGGAGCACACCGCGACGTGTCGGCGATGGCGAAAAGTATCAAAGCCCAGCTCAAATCCACTCTGGCAGAACTACAAGCGCTAGACGAACAAGAGATGTTAGACCAACGCTATCAGCGCATTCGCGATTTCGGCTTTTTCGAAGATTAAGCTAAGGATGGGATGTGTCGATACCGGTGCTAGCACCAACAGGCAATAGCACCGAAAATCGCATGCCCCTTTCGCAATTCTCAGCTTTTAGAGAAGCATTCATGGACTCGGCCAGTTGCTGACAGATGGTTAGGCCGATACCGGTGCCTGATACACCCTCGGTCAACTGGTTGTTGACGCGATAAAAAGGCTTAAACAATTGTTTGAGTGCTTGTCTGGTCACGCCTTGGCCGTAGTCTCTGACGCTGAGGATAACGTGCTGTCGGGTGCGGGTGGCGCGAAGCTCAACGCGCTGACTCTGATAAGCATACTTTTCGGCATTGCTCATTAAATTGGCTAGGATTTGCGTCAGTTTGTCGCGGTTGCTGTTGACGGTGGTCGCGGCATCAATGCCCTCATCCAGTTGCAAATGAATAGCGATGCCCTTGGCAGAAAAACTGGGCGTAAAAGTCTGCTGGATGCCTTCCAAGAGTTCCACAACCCGCACTTCATGTAGCGACAACACTGGCGCGCTATTAAAATCTAACACATTCTGAATTAAACGCGTCAAGCGCTGGCTCTCTTGCTCAATCACGCCGAGATAGCGCAGCGTTTGGGCATCGTCATGATTGCGCTCACTGAGCAATTGCGAATATAAATTGATGTTGGTGAGCGGGGTTTTGAGTTCGTGTGACACTTGACTGACAAACTGCACTTGCTGTTGCGCTAATCGAATGCGGCGCTGCATACCGTGATAGATAAGGATGGCTATTAGCGTCAACAGACTCAATACCGCCACCGCCACGAATGTCGGTGCAAAGCGCACCCAGATATCCTGTCGCCGTGCCACCGGCTGGTAACTCAGCGTCCACTGTGCCAGCGGGTGAGGAAAATCGCGACTGACCGTGAGAACGTGGCTATCTTCGCGCCACGGTGCGCCGTCTAATAATAAAATCTGGCCGTTATCGGTAATTTTCAATCCACCAGTAAGGTTCAATGTGTCAATGTCGGCAATCAGTTCGGCGCGGAATAGGGCATAGGACAAACCGTAGATAATCAGTTGCTCGGCGTTTTTTTTCTCCCAGTACAACAGCGCCGTTTGTTGTTGGTGGGTACTGATAAACCAGCCAAAGCTGGCGTTTTGATGCTCGGACGTTTGCGCTGATTGCAATAACAAGGTTGGGTCGTTAATCAGCGGTTGCATGGCGGCGACAAAGCGCTTTTCTTGCTCACTGAGCCAGTTGTCATCGGAGGCTAAGGGATATCGCAACGTGCCGTTTTCTATCACCAATAAATGATTCAGCATTGGCGTTTGCCGGATTAAGGTGCGGATGGCGTCGGGCTGAATAGCCAAAAATTGCGTGATGGCCGACAACTGTGTTTGGCGTTGGCTGAGTAAATGCTCGGCTAGGCGTTGCACCTGCGCCATGTCATTTTGCGCTTGTTGCTGGCGCTCAAACTGAACGGCTTGTTGCCGGCTGTGTTGCTCGCGCCAAACCAATGCCCCTACTGCGGTATAGAGCAAAACCAAGGCGCCGACAAAAACAACGCCGGTATTGAACCATTTCATTTTCATTGCCTACAACACCAAGTCCTCCAATTTTTTCGGGAACATGGCGGCGGTCATCAGCATTTTCGGCACGGTGGCTTGCAATTGTATGCCTTGGTGGTCGGTGATGCTCAGGGTTTCGCGCTCGGCCAATTCCGTGGCGTTGACGGCCTTGGCAATGCGTAAGTAGGCCACCAACTCTTCCAGCCCTGAAGTAATCGGCTGTTTTTCCACCAAGTCGGCAATAGATTGCGCGTGCTGATTGTCCAATAATTGATAAATCGTTTGTGCGAGCTCGCGGATTTGCACGCTGTTGAGACTGGTGAGCATGGTGGTGCTCGGCGCGACGCGGTTGACGTGTGTAACGGTCGAGCCGATATCCAAGCGCTCGTGTGGCGGCTTTAGGCGCATACTGTCCGGCGAAGACAATGTCAGCGGCCCTACCGGCAAGGACAGCGCCGTGGCCGTGGTTAGCGGGCAATCGGCGTCGCGCAACTGCACGGCGACCTTCTCCAATTGGGCAATTAGTTGGTCAACGGCTCGGTTTTCGGCGGCCGCGCCACTTTCGATATAGGCGCGCAATTCTTGTTCGGTGCGGCGACGAATGTGGAAAATGCGCTCGCTCTCTCGGCTCAATTCGCGCATCAGGTTGGCGAGGAATTGGTGTTGGTTATCGCTTAAATCGTTGGCGATATGGGTACTTAAAATCAGTTGGAGTTGCTCGCGAAATTCGGTGCTGCGGTTGTCGTCAGACAGCAGTTGGAAAAAGCCTTCGAAAGCACTGCCGGCATCGGTTTCGGCCAATAGGCTTTCCTTTTCTAGCACCGTGCGCAACAGGTCGCCGCGCGTGGTGTCGCTGTCTATCATTTGTATGCGCAAGTCTTTGTCGAACTGTCGGGTTTCCTCTTCCAGCAGGCGGAAATCGCCGGTCAGCTGCGAGGCCAACTGATAAATTTCACGAATGCGCTCGCGGCGCTGGTTTTCGCTGAGGTAGTTGACCACACCGGCATTGAGCGCGTCAATTTCGCGCTGGATGGCGTCTTTTTTGTTTTCTAAAATTTCTAGGCGCTCGTCAACGCTCTCACTAATCGCCACCGAAAAATCGCGCACGGCGTCTTGGACAATGCGCAAGTGCGAGGCCGACGTGCCTACCGGCCGCTCCTCAAAGCCGCGCGTGAAGCGAATGACCGTCTCTACGGCATCGGTTTTGGACAGCTTGTCGTCCATTTCGCGCAGCCAGCCCTGTCTAATCCACTGGTTTAAGTAGGTGCCGGCCGGCGTTTCGGTCTGCCAAATGCCTTGGGCGCGGCTTTCACTGAGCTCTTCTTCTAAGAGAATGCGCGCTTGGCTATAGGGGACTTCGTTGCTGTCGGAAAAAATATTGACGATAAACGCCAAAATAAACGGGGCGTTGTCGGCGCGCAACAAGCGCCATGCCGGACTTTCGTCGTACAGGCGCTGAAATTTGGCCGATAAGGCGATGAAATTCAAGGGGGTCTCCTGTGGTTATGCTATTTTTCGCAACACTACGGCTTAAAATAAATAACGTGTTCCTCAACATCTTGTCCGCAATCCAAAATGGCAAAATCGCGCACCGACTCGCCGGCTTCGTGAATGCTGTTTCTATCGCCACTGATAAGGTAGTGCCAATCGTAGAGTGGCTCGCCCAACCAGCGCAAGCGATAAGCGCAAGTATCCGGCAGCCAGTGCATTTTCGCGACATCGTCGGCCTGAAAAGCGATACAGTTGGGGACGTTTTCGTGCCGGCGAGGGTAGTCGCTGCAAGTGCAGGCTTGCAAATCCAACAAATGACAGGCGAGGTCGGTGTAGTAAATCTCGCCGTCCTCTTCGTCTTCTAACTTGTGCAGGCAACACTTGGCGCAGCCGTCACAGAGGGCTTCCCACTCGGCGTGGGAAAGCTGTTCTAGCGGCGTGGTTTGCCAAAATTCTGGCGAGCGTTCGACTATCGACATGGTTTATTGTTGGGTAGTCAGGTGCTTTAGCCCTGCGAACTTGCCGTGCTCCCTATCACTTCAATGCCACCCATGTACGGCTTGAGCGCTGCCGGCACTTTGATGCTGCCATCGGCTTGTTGGTAGTTCTCCAGCACTGCGACCAAGGTGCGACCGACCGCCAAACCAGAGCCGTTTAAAGTGTGGAGCAATTCGGTTTTGCCAGTGGCTTTGTTTTTGAAGCGGGCTTTCATGCGACGCGCTTGGAAATCCCAACAGTTGGAGACCGAAGAAATTTCGCGGTATTTGCCTTGACCGGGCAACCATACCTCCAAGTCAAAGGTCTTGACCGCGCCAAAACCCATGTCGCCGGCGCACAGTGACACGACGCGGTAGGGGAGTTCTAGCTTTTGCAAAATGGCTTCGGCGTGGCCGACCATTTCGTCTAGGGCTTCAAAGGATTTTTCGGGGTGCACCAATTGCACCATTTCGACTTTTTCAAACTGGTGTTGACGGATTAAGCCGCGTACGTCTTTGCCGTGCGAGCCGGCTTCGGCGCGAAAACACGGGGTTTGCGCCGTCATTTTGACCGGCAATTCATCGGCGTCAAAGATGACGTTTTGTCCCATGTTGGTAAGTGGCACTTCGGACGTTGGGATAAGATACAATTCGTTACCGCCGTCGTTGTCGCCGGTGGCTTTGAAGAGGTCGTCCTCGAATTTGGGCAATTGGCTAGTGCCTTCTAGGGCGCGCGGGTTGACCATGTACGGCACGTACATTTCCGTGTAGCCGTGGGATTCGGTGTGGGTGTCCAGCATCAATTGTGCCAGTGCGCGGTGCAGGCGCGCCAACTGGCCTTTGAAAACGGCGAAGCGTGCGCCCGACAATTTGGCGGCACTGTCAAAGTCCAAGCCGATTTGGTCGAGGTCGGCGTGTTCTTTGACGGCGAAATCGAATTCGGCTGGCTCGCCCCAACGACGGACTTCGACGTTGTCGTCTTCGTCTTTGCCGTCTGGCACGCTGTCGTGCGGGACGTTGGGAATGTTGAGGTACAACGTGCGCAATTGTGCTTGAATCTCGGCGAGTTGTTGCTCGGCAGCTTTGAGTTCAGCCCCCAAACCGCCAACTTTGGCGAGTAGCGGCGCGATGTCGCCGCCTTGGGCTTTAATTTTGCCGATGTTTTGCGAGATGCTGTTGCGCTTGGCTTGCAAAGCCTCGGCCGATACTTGCACGTCAGAGCGTTGTTTTTCTAATTGTTCAATCGCTTGCGTGTCGAGGTCAAAGCCGCGTCTGGCCAATTTTGCCGCGATGTCGGCAAGCATTTCGGGATTTCGTAAGTGTTTTGGGTCTAACATGGTATTTTAGTATATTAATAGTTGTCGGTTCGATGAATAATACCAAACTTGCAAAATAACCTATCTGCGTTAGGTTCGCTTGTCGTAGCTAGTGTGCTGTCTGCGCTCGCCTGCCTTGATGGGTTGTTTTTCGGAATTGGTATTAAAATAAATTGGTCGGCCATTTTAACACCGAACCCAGTAAAAACTAACCCAAAAATGCGTTGTCATCAAAAGGCGTTGGCCGCTGTTAAGTTTAAGGCGCGCCCTCAATCCCAACAGGGCACTGCGATGTTGGGATTGAGGACAGGCCTTAAGATAATGCAACTATAAATTTGATTGACATCAAAAAACAACAACGGTATAGTTTTTGCTCGATAAAAATCATCAACCACCAGAAAGGACACACTGTGGCAAGAGCAATCGCTAACGACCATCACCAAAAAAAAGCCAATATTTTACAACAAGCCTCAACGCTATTCGTTGCCGAGGGCTTTAGTCGCATTTCTATGGTGCAATTGGCCGAGGCCTGCGACATCAGCAAATCCAATTTATACCATTATTACCGCGACAAAGAGAGCATTTTATTTAGTCTGCTAGATTCACACATGGACGAGATTTTATCAGTGTTGCAACAAACGGCTAACGATTACCCTAGCGAACAGCTCAAGCCGCTGATTATGGCTTTGCTGGCGCTTTACCGCGATGCCGACCACAAGCATCGCGTGTTGTTAAACGATTTACAAGTGCTACCCCAAGCACAGCAGGACATCATTCGACAAAAAGAGCGCCGTATTGTGCAATTTTTCAAAGCGGCCATTTTATCAGAATACCCCGACTATTTATCTCGCCCCCAATTTCTCAGTGCCGGCGCAATGACTGTTTTGGGGGCAATCAACTGGTCGTTTACGTGGTTTAAACCCGACAAAGGCTTGACCGTAGCCGACTACGCCGACTTTATCGCCAATATTTTTCGCAGTGGCCTGCCACACGTTAACGACTTAACCAACCCACAACCCTCTCAACCTTTGGAGACCCCATGATTTTACACACCGATTTAGGAAATGGCATTCATCAACTCAGCATTAACCGTCCCGAGCGCAAAAATGCCTTGAATACGGCGTTGCTCATTGAGCTTGCCGACAAACTCGACGCGCTAGTTGCCGACAAAGCGCGCGTGGTGATGATTAACGGCGTTGAAGGCAACTTTGCTGCCGGCGCTGATATCGACGAAATTGCCGAATTGTCGCCACAACAAGCCCTACTCGACGGCCGCGTCGAAGCGTGGCGACGCATTCGCAACTGCCCCATGCCGTTAATTGCCGTGGTTCAGGGTTATTGTTTGGGCGGCGGCGTCGAATTGTTGCTGTCGTGCGACTTTGCCATAGCCGATAACAGCGCCCAATTGGGACTGCCAGAAGTCACTCTAGGCATTATGCCGGGTGCTGGCGGCACGCAGTTGTTGCCGCGTTTAATCGGCAAGGCGCGCGCCTCGCAAATGGTGTTTAGCGGCCAAATTTATTCGGCGCAAAAAATGGCCGATTGGGGATTGCTCGCCGATGTGGTCGCCGATGACGAAGACGTTTTCGAAGTGGTGACAAAAATCGCTAAAAAAATCGCTAGAAACGCCCCATTCGCGGTGGCGCAAGCCAAACAGTCGCTATTGCAATCGCAAGAAGTCGGCCAAGAAGCCGGCATGAAGTTCGAGCGCCAAGTGTTCTCGCTACTGTCGTCCACTGCCGATAAACAAGAGGGCATCGCGGCCTTTAAAGAGAAACGCCATGCTAAATTTACTGGAGAATAATTATGACCGAACAAAACTACATTTTAGTCACCGAGCACGATAACGGCGTTTATCAACTAACGCTCAACCGCCCCAAAGTCTATAACGCCTTGTGTGATGCCTTGGTAGCCGAACTCAGCCAACAGGTGCGCGATTTAGAGGCGCAAGGCGCGCGCGCTTTGGTGCTCACTGGCAACCACAAAGCCTTTGCCGCCGGTGGCGACATCGCCGAAATGCAAGGCCTCAGCTACGCCGATGTACAAAATCAACAATACGTTGAAAAGGCATGGGCCGGCTTGGAAGCGCGCCGCATTCCCTTGATTGCCGCCGTGAACGGCTTTGCTTTCGGCGGCGGCTGTGAATTGGTGTTACTTAGCGACATCGTCATTGCCGGCCGCAGTGCCGTATTTGCTCAACCCGAAACCAGCATCGGTATTATTCCAGGGGCGGGCGGCACGCAACGCTTAATCCGCGCCGTCGGCAAAGCCAAAGCCATGAACATGATTTTAGCTGGCTATCAAATGGGTGCGCTAGAGGCCGAGCGCAGTGGTCTAGTCTCACAAGTTGTTGACGACAGCGAAGCCTTAGCAGAAGCCCTACGCGTCGCCCAAGTCATCGCCGGCCGCTCTAAGCCAGTGATTGCATCGGCGCGCGATGCGGTGAATTTTGCCGAGCAATCGGCGCTCACCGACGGCTTATCGTACGAAAAAGCGCGCTTTTACGGCACGTTTGCCTTAAAAGACCAAGCCGAGGGTATGCAGGCGTTTTTGGATAAGCGCCAGCCGAATTGGACGGACGAGTAGCGCGTCGTTTAAAACCCCAGCTAACGCAAAAACCCCATAGAGACATACGCAATGTGTCCTTATGGGGTTTTTTTGAATTGATATTATATTAACCTTTCTTATAAAAAACCGCCGGACGTTTCTCCAAAAACGCCGAAACGCCTTCCTTATAGTCGGCGCTGTAGCCGGCTTCGCGTTGGGAGTTGGCTTCTAATGCCAACTGCTGTTCTAGGGTGTTGCTTTGGGCTTGGTTCATGGCTTCAATGGTTAGGCGCGTGCCGACTTGCGGGCCGTGGGCGAGGTCTTGGGTGAGCTTCTCGGCTTTTTCTTTCAGTACGCTAGGCTCGTAAGTGCGCCAAATCAAACCGTAGTCCAAGGCTTCTTCAGCCGTCAGAGTGGCATTAGTCAGCGCCAAAGCCTTGGCTCGCGACACGCCGAGCAATTTCACCAACCGCCACGTCAAACCCGAATCCGGCACTAAGCCGATTTTGCCAAACGCCATAGCAAACTTGGCATTGTTCGCCGATAAGGCAATATCGCCGGCCAAAGTCAAACCAATGCCGGCGCCGGCCGCTACGCCATTCACCGCCACCACTATCGGCTTTTTCAGGGCTTCTAAACGCAAAATCAACGGATTGTAGTAAGTGGTAATGGTTTCGCTCAAGTCGTATTCTTGTTTGGTTGGGTCGCGGTCGCCCAAGTCTTGACCGGCACAAAAACCGCGGCCAGCGCCCGTGATAAGCAGGGCGCGAATGTTGTCATTGCTCTCAACTTCGTCCAAAGCGGACTGCAAAGCAACGTGCATGTCGGCATTAAACGAATTGAGCTGCTTGGGGCGATTTAAGGTGATAACGGCGTAACCATCTTTGATTTCAAAGAGAATGGGGGTGTTTTCTTGGGTCATGGGGTGCTCCTAAAAAATGTAGTTGATACCGTAGGGGCAGACCCGCGTGTCTGCCCTTGGTGGGAAGAACAGTCATCTCATTGTTTCAAAATGATTTCGTTAAAGACTAGAAACAAAAGCCATTCCCTACCAAGGGCGAACACATGGGTTCGCCCCTACAAAAAACCAACTAGGGTTTTGAGTTATACCAAACCTGCAAAATAACCTCTCTTCGTTAGGCTCGCTTGCCGTAGCTAATGCACTGTCTGTACTCGCCTGCCGTGATAGGTTATTTTTCGGAATGGGCATTACATAGCCGCGCGAAAAATTTTCACATGACTATACTTGACCGACTGGTCGGTTTATTGATACATTATACATTAAATTTTAAAATAGCAACTATCAGATTTAAACTTATACCTCTATAACTTTATTCAGGAGTCAAACCATGAACACTTGGTTCAACGACCACAAATCCACCCTTGATAACGCCATTGAAGCCTGTCAAAAACGCCACCACTGGGCGGCTTATCCCGAAGTGCCTAGCGAAAAAATCTACGGCGAAGGCAGCAAGCAAGCCGGCGAAGACGCATTCAACGCCTTACAAAACAAGCCTTTTGCATTGAGCGTGCCGATGAGCGAGGCCGCTTTTGTGGCCGCCGATGCCAAGTCGCCTTACGGTATTGAACTTGGCATTACTTATCCACAACTGCCTGTGGATAAGTTGTTGGAAGGCGCCGAAGCCGCCCAAAAACAATGGCGTCGCCTAGACACCGACACGCGCGCTGGCGTGTGTTTGGAGATGCTCGACCGCCTCGCCAAGCAGTCCTTTTTAATGGCGCACGCGGTGATGCACACCACGGGTCAGCCGTTTGTCATGTCTTTCCAAGCCGGCGGCCCACACGCGCTTGACCGCGGATTGGAAGCCGTAGCTTACGCTTACCAAGCCCAAACCGCCAACGAAACCTCGGCTGAGTGGGCAAAAGTCGTGGGCAAAAACCGCGACGGTGAAAAAATCGTTGCCACCCTAGACAAACACTACAAAACGCGCGGCAAAGGCATCGGCGTGGTTATCGGCTGTGCGACTTTCCCAACGTGGAACAGCTATCCGGGCATGTTTGCCGACCTCGCCACTGGCAACGCCGTCATCAGCAAGCCGGCCGAGGGCGCGACTTTGCCATTGGCAATTGCCATTGACATTATGCGCCAAGTGTTGGCTGATGCTGGCTTGAACCCCGACCTCGTGCAACTGGCGAACACTGGCGGCGAGCGCGCATACACCCAAGCCCTAGTCAAAGATGCGCGCGTCAAAATGATTGACTACACCGGTGGGCCGGGTTTTGGCACTTGGTTGCAAAACAACTGCCCCGACACGCAATTGTATTTGGAACAGGCCGGCATCAACAATATTTTCATCGAGAGCACCGATAACGTCAAAGGCATGGCCAACAATATCGGCTTCTCGCTGTCGTTGTATTCGGGGCAAATGTGTACCGCGCCGCAGAATATTTATGTGCCCAAAGACGGCATCGACACGCCAGACGGCAAGCTCAGTTTTGACGAGGTTGCCGCCGCCATTGCCAAGTCGGTAGAGAAGTTATTGGGTGACGACAACCGCGCCTTTGCCATTTTGGGGGCAATGACCAGCGATGCCGTCAAAGCCCGCGTCGGCGAAGCCAACGCATTTGGCGAGCAAGCCGGCAAGGTCGTGTTGGCCTCTTGCGAAAGCGACTATGCCGCCTTCCCCAACGCTAGTACTGCCAAGCCGATTTTAATCAGCCTAGACAGCCCAGACCACGACTTTGCCCAAGCCGAACAATTCGGGCCGGTGGCGTTTGTGATTGCTTGCGAAGACCGTGATGACGCCTTGACGGCCGTGTGCGACAGCATCGAAAAACACGGCGCGATGACGACTAGCTTGTACTGCACTGATGCCGACTTCAAGCAAACCGCGATTGAAGAAATCGCCGATGCCGGCTCGCCGTTGTCGATTAATTTGACTGGCGGCATTTACGTCAACCAGTCGGCGGCGTTTACTGACTTCCACGGCTCGGCACTCAACCCAGCCGCCAATACCAGTTTGACGGATTTGGGTTTTGTGGCACAGCGCTTTGGTTGGGTTACGGTTCGCGAGGAGCGCCATTAAGTCATTCCCCCCTCTTTCTAAAAGAGGGGGCTAGGGGGAGATTTGAGGTGGTTGGAAATACCTACCACCGTCAAATCCCCCTCAGTCTCCCTTTTAGAAAGGGGGAGGCCTCTCATTTGACGATTTAACTTTTAGCAAAAACGTGGAAAACACAATGAACACAGAAAACACCGTCCAAAAAATCGCCGTTATCGGCGCCGGCACCATGGGACAAGGCATCGCGCAATTGGCTTTGCAAGCCGGCCATGCCGTCACCTTGATTGACCAATCACAAGAACAACTGGACAATGCAAAAGCTAGCTTAGAAAAGCTGTTCAACCGCTTTGCCGAAAAAGGCAAAATCACCGCCGAGCAAGCACAAACGTGGCTAGATCAACTCGGCCTCAGCACCGATAACCAATCGGCTAGCGATGCCGGCCTCGTTATCGAAGCCATTGTCGAGCGCCTAGACGTTAAGCAAGCCGTATTCAGCGCGCTAGAAGACATCGTCAGCGATGACACCATTTTAGCCAGTAATACCTCATCGCTATCGGTGACGGCAATTGCCTCGGCATTGCGCTTGCCTAGCCGCTTTATCGGTTTGCACTTTTTCAATCCTCCGGGGATTATGCCGTTGGTGGAAGTGGTCAAAGCCGTGCAAAGCGACGACGCTATCCTAGACCAAGCCCAAGCCTTGATGAGCGCGTGGGGCAAAACGCCGGTGCGCTGTAAAGACACGCCAAGCTTTATCGTCAACCGCGTGGCACGTCCTTATTATATCGAAAGTTTCCGTTTGCTAGAAGAAGGCGCGATCGGCAAAGAAGACCTAGACGCCTGTTTGCGCAGCGGCATGAATTTCCGCATGGGGCCGTGTGAACTCACCGATTTTATCGGCCACGATGTCAATTACGCCGTCAGCCAATCGCTGTGGCAAGCCTTGGGCTATCCGCCACATTTGAAGCCTAGCTTTTTGCAAGGCGAACTGGTCGCCGCCAACTATTTGGGCCGCAAAAAAGGACGCGGTTTTTATCAATACGAAGACGGCAAACGCCTCGCCGAAGACGGCCAAACACACAATCAATTCGTCGCCTTTGCCGAAGCCGACAACCCCGATTTTGCCGATGACGAAAGTTATGTCGGCACCTTAGAAAACGGCGTAGTGGTACTGGTCACCGAGGGCTTTCGCGCCGCCGATACTGAGGACGAAATGGACGCGCCTATCGCCTTGATAGACATCAGCGCCGCCGAAACGCCGGCTTGTCGCGCGATTACCTATTCACCGGCCGCCAGAGAACTTATGGGCGATGCCGTCCCCGACCCAGCCGGCCTTACCGAGCGTTGGGTCGTCATGCCCGACCGTCCCGGTTTGGTGAATTTGCGCGTCATTAGCTTGATTGTCAACGAAGGCGCAACCGCCGTGCTCCACGGCATTGCCGATGAAGCCGGCGTTGACGCGGCGCTCAAAGGCGGCGTCAACTATCCGCAAGGCGCATTTGAATGGCTAGACGATATCGGCATTGACGGCATTTGCGATACTTTAGAGGGTCTCGGGTATTACTACGGCTCGCATTATATGCCCAGCCCGTATTTAAAGGATAAGCTAGAGTTGTTGGAGGATTAAGGTGTAATTCTGCAGACAGTGTCTGCAGAATTTGAATGAAAAACAGCAAAATCTTAAAACGGAACAAACATGAACAACAACGAACGCGCTAAACAAATCGCCGAAAAAATGCTATCCGAGGACAAGCACTCGCAACAACTCGGCATAGAAATCGTCGCGGCCGAGGTCGGCTATTCCGTCTGCAAAATGACGCTGAACGAAATCCACCTAAACGGCCACGGCACTTGTCACGGCGGGGTGATTTTCTCGCTAGCCGACACCACGTTCGCGCACGTTTGCAACGCCCACAATCAATTGGCGGTGGCGCACATGTGCAATATTGCTTACTGGAAACCGGGGCTTGCCAACGACACGCTGTACGCGGTGGCGCGCGAAAACGGCGTTTATGGCCGCTCAGGTTCTTACACCATTACCGTGCACTGCGGCAGCGTGGACGGCGAAATTATCGCCGAATTTAACGGCTTTAGCCGCTCGTTGCGCGGTGAGCAACACTTCCCCGAATGCGCCGAGTGATTTGGCTCAGTCTTTTTCACTCGTTTAATTTAACTATTTGAAACCTAAGTAACAATAAGGAGTATCTCATGAGAACCGATAGAAGTCGCCATATTTTTAACCCTATTGAAATTGCTTCACGCGATGAAATTTCAGCCCTGCAACTTGAGCGCATGCAGTGGACAGTCAAGCGCTGTTACAACAACGTGCCGTTTTGGAAAAAGCGTTTTGACGAGCACGGCGTGCACCCCGATGACCTCAAGTCACTAGAAGACTTGGCGAAATTCCCGTTCATGACCAAAAGCGATTTCCGCGACAACTACCCGTATGGCTTGATTGCCTCGCGCCCACGCAATATTGTGCGCTTGCACGCTTCATCGGGCACGACTGGCAAGCCGACCATTGTCGCCTACACCAAAAACGACATCGACATGTGGTCAGAAGCCGTGGCGCGTTCGTGTTGCGCAGCCGGCATTCGTCCCACTGACATCGTTCACAACGCCTACGGTTACGGCTTGTTCACTGGTGGCTTGGGCGCGCACTACGGCATCGAGCGCTTGGGCGCTACGTCTATCCCCATTTCTGGCGGCATGACGGCGCGTCAAATTCAGACGTTGTACGAATTGAAACCCGATGCCATTATGGTCACGCCGTCGTACATGCTCAAATTGGGCGAGTCCATTCTCAAGGCCGGCTTGAACCCAGCCGACACCAACTTAAAAGTCGGCGTATTCGGCGCCGAGCCGTGGACGTACGAAATGCGCGACTACATCGAAGACTTATTTGACATCGATGCCGTTGATATTTACGGCCTATCCGAAGTCTGTGGCCCGGGGGTTGCCCAAGAAAGCGTCGAGAGCAAAGACGGTCTAAACGTCTGGGAAGATTTGTTCTACCCCGAAATCATCGACCCAGAAACGGGCGAAGTCCTACCCGACGGCAAAAAAGGCGAATTGGTGTTCACCTCGCTACAAAAAGAAGCCTTGCCAGTAGTGCGCTACCGCACCGGCGACATCACGCGCCTATTGCCAGGTTCAACGCGCAGCATGCGCCGCATCGAGAAAATCAAAGCCCGCATCGACGACATGATTATCTTGCGCGGTGTTAACATCTATCCGTCTTTGATTGAAGAGCAAATCTTGAAAGTCAAAGGCTTGACGCCAAATTATCTCATCGAGCGCTATCGCGCCGGCACTATGGACGCCCTGCGTGTACGCGTTGAGCGCGAAAGCACGGAAATCAACCCAGCCGAGTTGACTAAAGCGTTGCAATACAACATTAAATCGGGCATCGGTTCGTCCGTTGAGGTGGTGATTGAAGACCCCGACACCTTGCCGCGCTCTGAAGGTAAAGCCAAGCATGTGGTCGATTTGCGCGACGAGAGTTAATTGGTATTGATTTATATTAGAAAAATCATCTCTTAGGATGAGTGCAGCGTAGCGAAATCGTTTAGCTTTGGATACAAGGCGCGCCGGTGAAGACAGTATTGCAATACGGCGAGACGGTGCAACGCCGTATCAAAAGTTAAACTATTCGGCTGTATCAATAGTTGACGGACTGCATCACCCCTACGAGTTGATTACCGGTCTGTGATTAAGTGCAGACGCGTGCCAATCGGCGTTGATATGTCTCACCGTCGTGGCGCGTTTTGTCGCGTTTGAGTGCCGTCAGACGCGCTTGGCGTTTGGCATCGGCTTGTGGCGTTAGGCTGTTAAAGGCTTGGCGCATGCCCTCAGCATTATTGCACAGCAAAATCAAATCGCAGTTGTGCGCCGCCAATTCAATACGCGCCGGCATATCGCCATAGGCCGCCGCGCCGGCCATATCCAAATCATCGCTGATAATACAGCCGTCAAAACCCAGTTGTTGGCGCAGAACGCTTTGCAACCAATAAGTTGAAAAGCCGGCCGGCATGCCGTCCACCTGCGTGTAGAGAATGTGCGCCGGCATAATGGCTTCGATACCGGCTTGGATTAAGGCTTTGAAAGGCGGCAAATCGCGGTGGGTTAAGGTCGCAAAATCAGCCTCGCACACTGGCAAAGTCAAATGCGAATCCGCCACTACGTTGCCATGCCCCGGAAAGTGTTTACCAACGCCGATAGTACCAGCTTGGCGCATGCCTTGGTAAAACGCACCGGCCAATTCGGCAATCACCGCTACATTGTGGTGAAAGCCGCGGTCGCCGATAATTTCGGAAAAATCCGTCTGCACGTCCAACACCGGCGCAAAGCTAAAATCGATATCGCAATCGCCAATCTCATACGCCATAACATAGCCTAAATCACCGGCATAGCGTTTGGCGTCGTTGGGGTTTTGCTCGTAGCGTTGCCCTAGCGTCGCCATGGCCGGAATGGCGGTAAAGCCGTTTCTAAAGCGTTGCACGCGGCCGCCCTCGTGGTCAACCGCGATTAAAATATCGTGGCCAGCGGTGGCGCGTAGCGTTTGGATAAAAGCGCGAATTTGCGCCGGATTGTCGAAGTTGCGCGTGAATAAAATCACGCCGGCACACAGTGGGTGCTGTAGCCATGCGGTTTCCTCGGCGTTTAGGGCTTTGCCTTGAAGGCCAAAGAGGTAAATTGCGGTATCGGGTATCATAAGTATAAAATTAGCCGGCCTTGCGGCCGGCTTAATTAGTTAAATCCGTAGGCTGGGTTGAGGTACGAAACCCACCGCTCTCAGATGCTTGTTGGATTAAATTTCAAGCTCCCTGCAAACGCATGGGTATCTGCACATCTTTTTGAAAAGTACTCAGTTAAAACGATTAAGAAAAATTATTAAATTGCAATGAACTGCCTCCCCCTTTCTAAAAGGGGGATTGAGGGGGATTTGACGAGGGTAGGTATTTCCAACCACCTCAAATCTCCCCCTAGCCCCCTCTTTTAGAAAGAGGGGGGACAGTTATTTCTTATTTTTAACAATTATTTCAAAAGATAATAAATTCTCTTTTTTCAAAAAATTGTGTCGATACCTATGCCGCAAACGGTGGGTTCTGCTGTTGTTCGACTTAATCCGTCTTGCGAATGCGGATATTCAACTCTTTCAACTGCGCTTCGCTGACTTCGGCCGGTGCATCGGTGAGCAAACACGCCGCTGATTGCGTTTTCGGGAATGGAATGACGCCGCGAATAGAGTCTTCGCCGGCCATTGCCATAACCAAACGATCCAAACCAAACGCCAAACCGCCGTGTGGTGGACAGCCGTATTGTAGCGCCGTGAGTAGGAAGCCGAATTTGGCCTCGGCCTCTTCTTCGCTAATGCCTAACAAGTCAAAGACTTTGGATTGCATGTCGGCGTTATGAATACGAATTGAACCGCCGCCAATTTCCATGCCGTTGAGCACCATATCGTAGGCGCGCGACAGTAGGGTCTCGGGATTGGCGTTGTTCAACTCGTCTAGCGATTTGACTTGTGGCGCGGTGAACGGGTGGTGTAGAGACACGTAGCGCTTTTCGTCTTCGTCATGTTCGAACATCGGGAAATCGACAATCCACAACGGCTCCCAACCTTCGCGCACCATGCCGGTGTCTTGTGCGACTTTGAGGCGGAAAGCGCCCATAGCATCGTTGACAACGCGCGCTTTGTCGGCACCGAAGAAGACCAAGTCGCCATTTTCAGCGCCTACGGCCTGCATAATGTCCATAGCTACCGCTTCGCCCAAGAATTTGACAATCGGCGATTGCAAGCCGGCGGCACCAGCCGACAAGTCGTTGACTTTGATATAAGCCAAACCTTTAGCGCCGTAGCGCCCCACATATTTGGTGTAGTCGTCGATTTCTTTGCGCGTCAATTTGTCGGCGGCACCGGGAACGCGCAGGGCGACCACGCGACCGTCGGCACTTTGCGCCGGCGCGGCGAAGACTTTGAATTCGCAGTCTTTGACTTGTTCGGCAATATCGACGAATTTTAAATCGACGCGCATATCCGGCTTGTCAGAGCCGTAGTCGCGCATCGCATCGGCGTAGCTCATACGGCGGAATGGCTTCGGCAAATCAACGTCCAATTGCGATTTGAAGATGTGGCGGATTAAGTCCTCCATCATATTTTGAATGTCGTCTTCGTCCATGAACGAGGTCTCGATATCCAACTGGGTAAACTCCGGCTGGCGGTCGGCGCGCAAGTCTTCGTCGCGGAAACAGCGCACGATTTGATAGTAGCGATCCAAGCCCGACATCATCAGCAATTGCTTAAACAATTGTGGCGATTGTGGCAAGGCGAAAAACTTGCCAGCGTGGGTGCGCGAGGGCACGATGTAGTCGCGCGCGCCTTCGGGCGTGGCTTTGGTAAGCATCGGCGTCTCAATTTCCAAGAAGTTTTCTTTATCCAAGAAGTTGCGCATTTCCACCGCGACTTTCGAGCGCAAACGCAAGTTATTCTGCATCTTAGGACGGCGCAAGTCGATGTAGCGATATTTTAAGCGGTGGTCTTCGCCGACTTCGTCCGTGAGTTGGAATGGTGGCGTCAGTGATTCGGACAAAATCTCAAAATCCTCGACGTGAATTTCGATTTCGCCGGACTCCAAACGCGGGTTGACGGCATCTTCGCCGCGCGATACGACTTTGCCGGTAACGCGGATACAGAACTCGTTACGCAGTTTGTTAGAATCTGGGAATTGTTTTTTATCAATAACGACTTGCAATAATCCCGTGGTGTCGCGTAAATCGACAAACCACACGTTGCTGTGGTCGCGGTAAGAATTTACCCAACCGCAGGCTGAAATGTTTTGTCCGATGTGTTCTTTGTTGATTTTTGCACAATAATGCGTTCTTAACATGTTTATTTTCCTAAAGTATCTGATTTAGCTTTTCGCCAGCGCGCGGTAATATACCACGTCAACAAGCGACCGAGGATTATCGTTACAATCATTGAGCCAATTAAGGTATAGCGATAGACATCAGCAGCGCCAAACTCCCCACCGATGCGGATAGAATCCATGCCGCCGGCGAGGTATTGTCGCCACGTCATTTCGCTGTAGATGCTGTCTTGAAACCAATAACTTAATGGAAAGGCACAGAAAACCCCAACCACGGCATAAACGACGGTTAGGGCTAATTTGGCAAGGTATCGGAGTATAGGGGCTAGACGCAAGACTTGGCTCAATCATTTTAAAACTCAATCTCGTATTATAGCGCGTTTTTTTGGCTTTGAGAATGGTTAGTTGGCAGACTCAGCTATTCTAAATTGAAGCGTCATTCACATTGATTGCTTCTAGGGCGTGTCCTCAATCCAAACATGGCACTGCCAGAGGAGATTTTTTGCGAGTACAAGGCAATGATTGCGCGGTTTAGTCATTCTAAATAAGCAATCATTAACGCCGTAATCGCAAAAAATCTCCCTGTCCCACAGGGTTGATGCCAAAATTGCCTTATCCTGCGTTACAAAACTTGCTAAGACCTCGGTATTACCTACGTTTTGTGCCTTGGCTAAGACAATTTTGGCTATCAACAGT
>PDWI01004016.1_pt1 | contig 41140 bp, 43 predicted proteins | sample 1430891 | NCBI WGS metagenome assembly PDWI01 (sample SAMN01162508, study PRJNA174530) | Oral metagenome, whole genome shotgun sequencing project. | biome: Marine environment; feature: Marine mammal; material: Swab sample of the gingival sulcus; isolation source: swab sample of gingival sulcus... | reverse complement strand
AAGCGATAACTGCCCTTTTCTTTGGCAACTTCACAGCTGGCTTTGATGGCATAATAGTTAATGTCTTCAAATACTTTATCGGCAAATTCGATATGCGCCTCTGATTCCCAGTCGATGCCATGATTGACCAGTAAATGATGATAACCACTGACACCGAGGCCGATTGCGCGGTACTTTTGATTGGTTATTCTGGCATACTCAATTGGGTAATAATTGAGGTCGATGACGTTATCGAGCGCCCTCACCATTGTGTTTACGGTATTTTCAAGATCAGATTTATCGTTTATATCGATGTTGCCCAATACCAGCGATGATAAATTGCAGACGACAAAATCACCCGGCGTACTCTTTTCGACCACAATTTCTTGCCCATCAATAACGACAGTTTCTCTTGTAATATTTGAGATGGCAGTCATATTTTGCATAATCTCGGTGCAAAGATTGGATGAATAAATCATGCCCTGATGTTTATTGGGATTGGTTTTGTTGATGACGTCGCGGTTAAAGGTAAACGGCGTACCCGTCTCAGTGGCTGATTTGATAATCATTCTGACGATATCTTTAACCGACATACGGCGCTTCATTAGGCGCGGGTCATTGACGCAATCATAGTATTTTTCTTCCCACTCGTCACCATAATAGTCTTCTAAATGATAACCTTTTAAGTTGTATACCTCATGTGGACACATCAAATACCAATCTGAATTGATATTTTCTTTGGCAAGCCGCCAAAAAAGGTCCGGATAACAAATACCGGGGAATACATCATGCGCCTTGGCGCGGTCGTCGCCATTATTGGTTTTAAGCTGTAAAAATTCGGGCAAATCGCGGTGCCAAGCATCCAGATAGACGGCAACGGCGCCTTGACGCACGCCCAGTTGATCAACTGCCACCGCCGTATCATTGGCCAGTCTTATCCAGCGTATGACCCCGCCGGCGACACCTTTATAGCCTCTAATATCGCTGCCGCTGGCACGCACTTTGCCAAAGTACATACCCATGCCGCCGCCCGATTTAGAGACCTGAGCAAAATTGTCGAGCGACTTATAAATGCCGGTTAGTGAATCATCTACCGTATCGATAAAACAAGATGATAATTGATGATGTGGCCGACGCGAATTGCTCATCGTCGGTGTCGCAAAGGTCGCCTTTAACATTGAAATGACATCATAAACTCGTTTTACCCACTTGACGCGATCTTTTTCATTGATCATCAGATGCATCGCAATGCCCATAAACATTTCCTGCGGTGATTCGACGACACCGCCATCATAATTGGATAACAAATAACGCTTGGCCAACAAATTTAGCGAACTATAAGTAAGTAATTTGTTTCTATCGTCTTGTAGATAGGCCTCTAACTGATCAACTTCTTTGCGTGAGTACTGACACATATACTTGCCGTACAACCCCTGTTCGGCATAGTAGGCAATTCGGTCATAAAATGATTTATCTTTTTGCTCGCCGCGGTTGACCTTAAGTGCATCTTCTATTTTTAGATTCAAAAACCGGGCGGCGATATATTCCCAATCGGGCGCTTCTTTAGCTGTTAACTCGACAGAGGCATTAATAAAGACATCGAGCAGTTCTGCTCTGGTCATGCCTTCTTTGTGAAAAGATTTAATTCTATAATATAGTCTTTGAATCGAATAGGCATCATCCGGATAATCCGACTGAATTTCTTTAAGCAGTGCCAACAAATTTTGATCGTCAATCAACGATTCAAACGCCAGTAGCATATGTCTTAGATGGGCATGTTTGTTACGATACAGTATAAAACTCTTTAAAACGACGTGTTCACCTAAATCAATTAGACCGATTTCAACCATATCTTGAATTTCTTCAACGCCAAGGTATTTGTTGTTGACGTTATATTCTTCAGCTGTTTTCTTAATATTGTCGACGATTTCCTCGACCTTTCTTTTTATCGGCTGCTTATTTACCGATTTATAGGCCTTTTCAATCGCCGAATAAATCTTATAAGATGTGAACTTTTCCGGCTGTCCGTTCCTCTTTTTAATCTGTATCATATTTTCCTACCTTCTACTATATTTTGTGCGCAAGGCTATTGTATCACTATATATGGTACTAAACAAGGGGCAATATCATGTTAATTAATTAACTTTTGTTCGTTGTTTTTAGTATGCCTGACCAGCGGATTAACAGTAGTTTTTCACTGTTTTATGACAGCCGCTTTAGTCAGATATGCCTGCATTAATTATTTGTGAAGGGGTATACATTAAGGTGAAATGTTATTATTCGACTGTTCCCATCGCAAGCATCGTCAATGTCACCGCATCAAGAACAATCGATCTCACTAATGGGATTTAAAAGGAGGGTCTAATGAAACATAAGTTTATTGCAAAAAGATATTGGAAATCAAAGAGCACTGCAATGGGGCAATCTGATGTAATGGCTAAATCTTTTGATGATGTAATAAATTTGAGTTTGGGTGATCCGGATTTAATTACAGATGACATCATTATCGACAAGGCGTTTGCAGATGCAAAGAAAGGCCACACCAAATATACTGATTTTGCCGGCGATCCTGAGTTAAAACGGGAAATCGCACAATACTACAAAACGGCATACAATATGACGATCGCCGACGAAGAAATATTGGTGTCTGCCTCGGCTTGTTTGGGGATGTTTTTGGCTCTGGAAGCGATTATTGACGATGGTGATGAGGTCATTCTTCAAGCGCCCTATTTTACGCCCTACCCACAACAAGTTGAACTGGCTAGAGGTATACCGGTAGAGTTGCCGACTTATGAGGAGGAAGATTTTCAAATTGACCCGGTCAGATTAGAAAGTCTTATCAACGAAAGGACAAAAGCGTTAATTATCAATTCACCGAGTAATCCAACCGGCAGTTGCCTAAACATTAAAACGATGCAAGAAATTGCCAAAATTGTCAGCAAACACGATTTAATTGTAATCGCTGATGATATTTATACCGCTTTCAGTTTTCAAAGTGAATTTGTTCCTTTTGCTTCGCTGCCGGGCATGAAAGAACGAACGATTACATTAAACTCTTTTTCCAAAAATTTTACCATGACAGGTTGGCGCGTCGGCAATATTATTGCGCCTGATCACATCATCGAAATTATTCAGCAAATTAATGAGAATGTCGTGTTTACCGCACCTTCAATCTCGCAACGCGCCGCCATCTATGCACTGAGGCACAGAGCGCAATTTCAGCCTGCAATGATTGAAGAATATAAAAAACGCGTGTTTTATGCTGCAGAAAGAATCAATAAAATCGCTAAATTCAGCACGCTCTATCCACCCAAGGGCAGTTTTTATCTGTTTGTTAACATCAAACTGACCGGACTTAGCAGCGTGGAGATCGCCGATCGCCTCTTACAGGAAGCGCATGTACTAACCCTGCCGGGCGACGCCTTTGGTAAATGCGGCGAAGGCTATATTAGAATTGCCTGTACCGTTAATGTCGACATCTTAAAAGAGGCCTTTGACCGCATTGAAAAAATTAAGTTTTAATATTTTGTCCGCGTCAGTAAGGCAACTGCTTCTACCAATGGCGTATGCGGATAAAGGTCGACCAAAAAACACCGACTAAGCTGATAGCCACGCGCGAAGAAATCCGTTAAGTTTTGTGCCATTGTTTTCGGGTTACAAGAAATATAGAGAATTTGTTCAACCTGGTAATCAGCAATTTTTTGAACCGTCTGCGGCGTCATGCCGGCACGTGGTGGGTCGACGATAATAACATCCGGCTTTTCTGATATCTCATCCAATATTTTAAATACGTCGCCCTCTAAAAACGTGCAGTTGGCAATGCCGTTATTTTGGGCATTTTGGCGTGCCGCCCGTACGGCATCTGCAACAATTTCAATGCCGTAAACAGTTTTGGCGCGCTGCGCGACGATTTGAGCAATCGTGCCGGTACCGGAAAACAAATCGTAAACCACTTTATCAGCCAGTTGCGGAATAAGCGCCAAAGCATTGCTATAAAGCAGCGCTGCGCCACGACTATTGGTCTGAAAAAAACTGTGAAATGATACCTTAAATTGCAAACCACAAATTTGTTCGTAAAAATAATCACGTCCATATAACAGATGATCGGCCGGCTGCGCTTTAACGACGTCAGCCACGCCATCATTGATCAAATGATAAATGCCGACGATTTTGCCCTGTAACTTTAATTTTAACAACATATCGACCACTTTTTGAGCGTCAAATGACGCACTGCTCGTAGCGAGACCGATCAATATTTCGCCCGTAAAATGGCCCTTTCTTATCACCAAATTGCGCATGATGCCCTCAGCAGTGTTGCGATTGTACTTTTGCCACTGTTGATTGCGACAGAGCGCCTCCAAGGCACGACTTATCACATTAAAATCATCATCGACAATATGACAATGCGGAATACTGACCACATCATAAAAGCGCCCTTTGCGGTGCATGCCCAAGTTGAGCTGACCACCCTTGGCCAAGTCACCAAAACTATATTCCATTTTATTGCGGTATTGATAAATCGATGGGCTGGCAATTATCCTGTTAATCCGGTAATCAATGCCCTGTTGTTCAAACAATGCATTAACTGCACTTTGTTTTAATGCAAGCTGCTCGGCGTAGGGCACCGTTTGGCGCGCACAGCCGCCACATTCGCCAAAATGCTCGCAAAAAGAGGCAACCTCATAGGGCGCCGCCATGTCGACAGCTAATAATTTAGCCTCAACTTTTGTGCGCCGCAGCTTGCTGATTTGAACGCTCAATCTCTGGCCGGGCAAGCCATTTTTGACACGAACCGCCCGTTCTGCCAGCATTGCGCAGCCCAAATTGGGATAAATAAGTCGCTCAATTTCTACTTGGTATATTTGTTTCTTTTTCATTTATACATCCAATCTAGCGTTTACTCTTTTCTTATTATAAAATGGATACCGGCTATTGAACCGGCGATTATTTTGTGCTATTATCATTTCAAACAATATTATCACTGCGCATGCACTAGCGCAGAGAGGAGAAAAATTTGAAAAAAGTCGTTATTATCGGCGCTGGCTATGCCGGTGTTTTAACAGCCAAACAGCTCGCTAAGCAGCTGAAAAAAAACAAAGATATCGACATTACAATTATCGATAAAAATCCCTACCATACGATGTTGACAGAATTGCACGAAGTGGCGGCCGGACGTGTTGCCGAAGAGAGCATTCGGCTCGACATCAAAAAAATCTTTGCCGGCCGCAATGTCAATGTCGTGCTCGACACTATTACGGCAATCGACTTCGACAAAAAATTGGTTAGCGGTCAACAGAACCATTATGACTACGACTACTTGGTGATTGCCGCCGGTTCAAAGCCGACTTATTTTGGTGTTGAGGGCGCCGAAACGCACGCCTTTAAATTGTGGAGCTATGATGATGCCATTAAATTGCGCGACCAGATTGAACAATGTTTTTACGAGGCGTCGCGCCAACCGGATGAATCCTTGCGTCGTTCTCTACTGGCTTTTTATGTGGTCGGCGCCGGCTTTACCGGTGTAGAAATGATTGGCGAGTTGGCCGAATACGTGCCGATTCTTTGCCGGCGTTACAAAATCGACCGCAATGAAGTGACCATGGTAAATTTAGATGTCTTACCTAAAGCAGTACCTATTTTACCGGATAAACTATCACAAAAGGTTGAAAAACGCTTAGAAAAAATGGGCGTTACCTTAAAATACGGTTATAATGTCGTCGCCATCTCAGACCATTCGATAAGTTTTGAAAAAGATAAAAAACGTCAAACCGCCGAAACAAAGACAGTCATTTGGGCCGCCGGTGTTGAGGCGAGTGATTTGACCAACAAAATTGCCAAGCAACTACCATCACAAGGGCGCGGCCGAATTACCGTCGGCGACTACCTAAATAGCGAGCCACATCCCGAAGTATACGTCGTCGGCGATAACATGATGTTTATCGATAAAAATAATGGGCGACCGGTGCCGCAGATGGTCGAAAACTGCGAACAGAGCTCACATATTGCAGCCCATAATTTAGCAGTTGACATCACCGGCAGCGGTCAAAAGAAAATATATCAACCAAAATTTCATGGCGTTATGGTCAGTATCGGCGGTCGCTACGGCGTAGCACACGTCGGGCCGGCTAATCACTTTTTCTCGTTGCCTTCTTTTTTGGCGATGTTGGCCAAGCATTTTATCAACATTATCTACTATTTACAAGTTCTCGGTTGGAATAAAATATACAGTTATCTACGTCACGAATTTTTTACAGTGCGCCATAACAGAAGTTTTGTCGGCGGTCATTTTTCAAATAAAACGCCCTCTTTCTTACTGGTATTATTGCGCATCTGGTTAGGCGCCGTTTGGCTATTTGAAGGTGTAATGAAGGTCGTTGAAGGTTGGCTAAACGAGCCAAAGCTGGACGCCTTTTTCAATGGTGCCAGCGATTGGTATAATTCAATTATCAATTTGGCCAGCAGTAGCGCTGCAGCTGATGCAGTTAACACTGCTGCTAATACGGCAACCAATGCCGCGAGTGCTGCACAATCTGCCGATGCAGTTAGTGCGGCCAGCGCTGCCGCCGGTGAGATGGTCGGCACTGTGCTGTTTAATTGGGATTTGTTGGGCTTAATTCGCTTTATCTTTGTCTGTGGCAAAGACTTAACGCAGGCAACACTGGCAGATTACGCCTTTAAGCTCGATATTCCGCTGATCAACTGGTTTGTTGACAATGTCATCTTATCAAGTGACGGCATGCAGATTTTTATGCAGACGACCATTGTCGTACTGGAAATACTGATTGGTTTGGCTTTAATCGGTGGCCTCTTTGTGACAATATCGGCCGGCGGCTCATTAATACTACAAATTATGTTTATCTCTACGACGGGGCTTTATCTGAGTACCTTTTGGATGATCTTCGCCGCAATTGCCGTACTGATTGGTGGCGGTCGTACATTTGGGCTCGACTATTATGCGATGCCGGCCTTGGCAAGGGGTTGGGCCAAAATACCTATGGTCAGAAAATGGTACCTCTATCATGACTAAACGACAAACTGATAAAGTATATTACAACTTTGTAACCGCTTTTCAACTGGTTGTCGACGGCATTGATGATGTTTTGCTAAAATCACCACTGACAATTCGCCGCTTTATCGCTTATTTAAGTCGTTCTAAGGGTAAACTGCTGCGTTCACAGCTATTACTCTGCTGTGCCCAAAATGAAGACAACTTAATCGACGGCGATGCCGTGCCGGCGGCCATTGGCATCGAGTTATTGCATCTAGCAACCTTAATTCACGATGACATCATCGACGATGGCGATACGCGCCGCTCACTGCCGACGTTAAATCGCAAATTTGGCCGTAAAATCGCCGTTATCGCCGGCGACTACCTGCTGGCTAAAAGTTTGGAACAAGCCCGTTTTATTAACGCCAAACAAGAGCACTTAAAACGCGATATCAATATACCCGATTATATGACGCTGCTCTGTCTTGGTGAAATTGCCCAGCACGCCAATAGTGGTAATCTCAATTTGACGACGAGGCAATACCTCAATATTATTCGCGGCAAAACGGCAACGCTATTTGAAGCGGCCTGTTTTATCGGCGCGGCACTGGCTTGTGACGATCAGCTAGAGTATGAAGCCTATCAAAAATTTGGCCGTTACTTAGGCATGGTTTTTCAGATCAGCGATGATATTATCGACTATGATGCCGAAAAGCAAAAAGCCGGTAAAAATGTACAAACTGATTTTGAACAAGGTGTCATTACACTGCCCTTGATTTACGCTTTACAAGAATCACCAGAGGCCAAGTTACAGATTGAAAAGCGTAGCAAAACACCTTTTGATATATTCGGTTTTGTCAAAGCATCAAATGGTATTTTACACGCTAAGGCGACTAGCAAGCGCTACTATAAACGGGCTGTTAAACAACTGGCCAATCTATCGATAAACGACACCAAAAAAGCTGCCCTATTAAGCTATTTAGATAGGGCCTATCGAGGTCTATCCGCATGAATACTGCCAATAAATCTTTATTACGTCGCTTTTTCAAGCTGGTCGAAATCAAAACCAAAATCACATCCTTGTTTGCCTTTATGCTAGCGGTTTTATATGCCATTTATCTGGGTGGCAAGATTGATATTTTTCTGTTTGGCTGCTTTTTCGTTTCGATGCTATTGTTTGATATGTGTACAACCGCTATCAACAACATAATCGGCTATCGGCAAAAGGTGCACGACCTTCCCTTTAGTTATAAAACTTCACTGATTATCACTATTAGCTTGTTAATTAGTGCTACATTACTGGGCTTAATCCTGGCCTATTTTACAGGATTTGTCGTATTGGCACTGGGGGCAATTTGTTTTTTGTGTGGTATTTTTTATACCTATGGACCACTGCCAATTTCGGCATTACCCTTTGGTGAGGTCATCTCCGGTTTATTCTACGGTTACATTATTCCCTTTATTTGCCTATACATTGCTATGCCGATCGACTATTATATCACAGTTGACTTCAGTAGTGGCATACTGTACAGCAGCCTTGACATTGCAAATTTATTTGTGCTATTCTTCGTGACAATGCCGGCCATGGCTTGCACAGCAAATATTATGCTAGCCAATAATATTTGCGACTTAGAAAGCGATGTAGCCGTTGGTCGCCATACTTTAGTCTATTATTTGGGCCGCTCAGTATCTCTGCTGCTATTTCAACTGATCTACGTCATTATTTTTGTCACATATGCATTATTATTGATAACACTGCAGTTGTCTTGGATTGTCTTTGTCATGTTGATGCTGGTAGCAATTCCGGTACAGCGCAACGCCCAAAAATTTATCGAAAACCCACAAAAAGAAACGACTTTTATGAATGCTATCATTAATTTTATACTGATAATGACTACTGTTTGTGCTGGACTTTTATTGGCAATCTTGTTATAATGCTATCAATCTATAGTGTTTGATAATAGAGGAGGAACTTAAGATGAAAAATTATTCTAAAATTGCACTGGCTTTAATCTTGGTGTTTACGCTAGCCTTAGTTGGTTGTGGCGGTGGCAATACGCCGAGCGAAACCACGACACAAGCCGCTGCAGACCAAACAACGCAAGCTGCTGATACGACGGCGGCCGACACAACAGCAGCTGATAGTACAACTGACTCAGCAATGACGAGTACCGGTGATGCCAAATTGGGTCTGGCCATTATCGCCAACAGCGAAGAGTCTGCTGACGCCGGCGACGAGGCCGGTGTCGCTAAGACAAGCGCCATGATCGCCGCCGTCTTAATCGACAAAGATGGCAAAGTCGTCAAAGCATCAATTGATGCCGTATCAGTTGATGTCAATTTTGACAAGTCAGGCAAGTTATTGACAGCGCTCGATCAGGCATTTGCGTCAAAACGCGAGTTAGGTGACACTTATGGCATGAAAAAGGCCTCTGAAATCGGCAAAGAATGGTATGAGCAGGTCGATTTCTTTGAAAATTACATCGTTGGCAAAACACTTGACGAAATTAAGGGAATTGCCATTGCCGAAGATGGCAAGGCCGGCGCAGAAGACTTAAAAGCCGGTATTACTGTACACATTGGTAGCTTTATTGCCGTCGTTGAAAAGGCAATTAACAATGCCAAAGACGGTTCAAGTGCTGATGATATGTTAGGCCTGGCTATCGAAACCAACATCGGTCGTTCAAAAGACGTTGCCGAAGCAGACGGTGTAGTAGAGGCCAGCATCAGCGTAGCCGCCAGCACTTTTGACAAAGATGGCAAAATCAGCAACGCCATTATCGATGCCGTACAAAATAATATCACCTTTGATAAAGAAGGCAAAATCACTTCTGATATCACTGCCCCAATCAAATCAAAAGTAGAATTGGGCGATAGTTACGGCATGAAAAAGGCCTCTGAAATCGGCAAAGAATGGTATGAGCAAGCTGAGGCATTTGCCCAATATGTCGTTGGTAAAGATATTGCCGAAGTAAGCGGTATCGCCCTCGAAGAAGGCAAACCGGCTGATGAAGACTTAAAAGCATCTGTCACCCTGCATATTGCAGATTTTCAAAAAACTTTAGAAAAAGCATTTGCCAACAAAAAATAAGAACGCTAAAGGGGCTTTTTAGCCCCTTTACTATTTACAATAAAAATTCCCAAATATGAAGAAAATTTACATTCTTATTCTACTCTCTTTTATTAGCGGTCTACTAATCAGCTGTCAGACAACGCCGCAATTAACGCGTTACCAAGCTCAATTTCTCGATGTTTTTGACACCGCCTCGACCATTGTCGGCTACGCTAGTGATCAGGCCAGCTATAAGGCCAAAATGGAAACCATTAAAGCCGACTTTTTGGAATACGATAAATTATTTGATATTTATAACAACTATGATGGCATCAATAATTTAAAGACCATTAACGATATGGCAGGCAAATCGCCTGTTGAGGTCGATCCGGCAATTATTGAACTGCTCATCGAAGCCAAAGAAATGTACGTCATAAGCGATGGTCATATTAATATCGCCTTTGGCAATGTGCTGTCTATTTGGCATGATTATCGTGAAGCGGCTATCAACGATCCGCAAAACGCCAGTTATCCACCATTAGAAGTGCTAAAAGCGGCCACCACGCACTGTAACATCGATGACATTATTATCGATCGAGAAAAAAATACCGTCTTCTTAAAAGACCCTGCCATGCGACTAGATGTTGGCGCCATCGCCAAAGGTTATGGCATTGACCGCGTGGCTGAACAGCAACTGAGTGAAAATAAGGATCCTCATCTGCTTTTTAGTATTGGCGGTAATATTCGAACGGTCGGCAGTAAACCAAATGAAGAGGGTTGGATTGTCGGTATCCAAAATCCGGATAATAGCAGTGAACAAACCACGCTTTTACGACTTAAGTTGACAGCGGGCGCCATTGCAACGAGTGGCGATTACCAACGCTACTTTACGGTTAACGGCATACGCTACCATCATATTATCAATAAAGACACGCTAATGCCGAGTAATTATTTTTCAGCTGTATCCGTTATTTGTGATAGTGCAACGCGCGCCGACGCTTTATCAACTGCCCTATTTAATATGGATTATCAAACAGGTCGCACCTTAGTCGAAAAATTGGACAATGTTGACGCCCTCTGGGTATTTAAGGACCAACAACAAAAGATGACTGATGGCTTTGCCGAAAGAATTATTGACTAACATAGGGAGGAATCGCTTGAAAGCACTTATATTTTTTGACATTAACGGCACAATTATTATGCGCGATCGACGCACCGACTTGCCCTACTATCAGGCAATTGACAAGTGCCTAGGCCTAACCGATGGCATGGCCGGTGTCGATAATAGTGCGCGCAGCGATCAAGATGTCTTTCGCGAGGTACTGCGCAATCATCAGATCGCTTATAGCGATGCCCTTTGGCAAAACTTTTTAACCGTCTTTAGCGATTGTCTAAAGTCCTTTCAAACCAGCGATATTTGGCGCCAGAATGTCGATGTCGTTCCCTTTATCAAAAAACTGGCCAACAGTAAACACCATTTAGCGCTAATTAGTGGCGAACTGAAAATGGCCGCTCAGTTTAAGCTCCAAAAAATTGGCGTATGGCAGTACTTTAGCAGTGGCGGCTTTGGCGATGACGATTTGACGCGCTTTGGCATTGCCGAAGTGGCACTAAAAAAAGCCACCGCCCTTTATGGCAATGACTTTGATGATATTTTTGTGATTGGCGATACGCTGCTCGATATTAAAACCGCCCGCCATATCGATGCCAAAATAATCAGTATTACAACCGGTTCAAACAGTCGTGCTGAACTGGCTGAGTTAAAACCGGATTATCTTATAGACAGATTTAGCGAAATTGAACAGCTTTTCTTCAATTGTCCATCAGCGACTTAATGCGATCGATTAAAATACCCAGCGCGACATCGTTATAACCGCCCTCGGGAATAATGATATCAGCCTTGCGCTTACTCGGCTCAACAAACTGTTCGTGCATCGGTTTAACCGTTGCCAAATACTGCTCGACAACCGATTGTAGACTTCTGCCGCGCTCTTCTACATCGCGCAAAATACGACGAATAATTCTAACGTCGGCATCGGTATCGACAAATAGCTTAATATCCATCTCATCGACTAATTCACTATTCTCAAAGATCAATATGCCTTCGACGACAATGACGCGCTTTGGCGCCAGTGTCAATTTTTCGGTTTTTCTAATGTATTTAACAAAATCGTAGATTGGCGCCTCGATCGTTTCGCCGCGCTTTAAGGCGCGAATATCTTCAATCATCATCGCCGTATCGAGTGATGCCGGATGGTCAAAGTTAAGCGCTGCGCGCTCAGCAAAACTCAAATGATCATTTGACTTGTAATAATAGTCGTGCGCCAAAATGACAATATCGTCGCCAATCGCCTGTCTAATGCGGTTGACGATGGTCGTCTTACCCGACCCCGTGCCACCGGCAATGCCAATTACAATCGTATTCATAGCTTCTCCTCATTTAATAAAGGCCTAAAATCTGGTAGATAATCAAGTGATAGAGCCCGTAATTCGGCCTCATAGGGTTTCGAAAGTGGGTCGGCAATTGCGATAACAGCCATACCGGCTTGCCTTGCACCGGATGCCCCCACCGTCGTATCCTCAAAGACCAGGCAATCAGTCGCTGCAACGCCTAATTCGTCGGCGACACGTAAAAATATATCGGGCGAATGCTTACCGCTACCGACTTCGGCCGCAGTGCGAAACACACTAAAATAATCGGCAATCGCGTGTTTGGCGATGACCAACTCGGCCAAACCGCGCAAATTAGACGTGGCAATTGCCATTTTTATGTTTTTGTCATGTAAATACTCTAACAGCTGACGCGCACCGGTTTTTAAGGCAATGCGATTGGCATAATAGTCGCGCGCCATATCATACCATTCGGCCTTAATAGTGGCGATATCATCTTTGATGTCAAACTGTTTCTTAAAATAAACTGCCACTTCATCGGGTGACATCCCCTCAATGGCACGCTGTAAATCACGCGGCATTTGATGGCCGTGTTTTTCTAAATAGGCTATGTCGATATCTTTCCAAATCCACATCGAATCGACCAATGTGCCGTCTAAATCAAAAATAACAGCTTTATAATCGGTTAAAGCTAACATATAAATCCTTTAAATGTCATAATAGGGCTGGTTGATATAGTCGGCAATTAGCGAATTGGCCGTCTTGCCGGTTAAATAGTTTTTACGGCGTAAAATGGCAATGACGCTGTCGTCAACCGTGTGTAAAATCACCCTTTGCTGCGCCGTAAAGACAATTTCAACCAATTTATGGCGTAACTTTTGCGAATTGACCTTGACATAATAGGCGACAATTGGCTGGTTGACGACGCCTTCAAGCAGCATTGCCGTGACGCGCTCTTTGTTTTGATAATTAGCAGTCGACAAACGACGCCAGTCAAGTGCACTAAACAGGTCATCTTCAGCTAGTTCGCGAAATTTAAGCTGCTGGTATTTGGCTAAGCTGTTGTAGTACTGATAGTAAAACAGGCCGACCTCAAGTGCCTCAATTGCAACGGGCATCGTTATAGTTAAACCATCGTAAAGCGCCAAATTGGCCGCAATAAAGGTCGCCTTATCAAGCTGACCACATTCCAATTGCTCAATCAGTTGTAAACGCTTTTGGGCGTGAGCCCTAAAATCTATTTGTTTAATCTGCCTTTGGCTTTTAACTTTCAATTTTTTGCTTTTCACTTTCTATTTCAACCCGGTGCAATTTAAAATTGAGATAATCACATGATATCAGTCGGTAATCAACACCATTGACGAGGCCCTGCTTAACCGCCTTGTAATTAGCGTGAATATGCCCAAAGTAGACCCGTCTAATACCGTTTTGCTCAATCATTTTGCTAATTGGTGTAGCGCGTCCCCGCTCGTCAAATGGTGGATAATGCAGTATGCAAATTTTTTCTAAATCTTTATCAGCTGCCTCAATTGATAATTTGAGACGATTGCATTCACGCTGATAAATTTTAGCATCAGCCGTGTCGCCATTTAAATCGGCCGGCACATCCCAACCACGTGTGCCAACGATGGCAAAGCGACCATGGTTTAGTGCGTTATTTTGCAAAAACTGAATTGTTTTGACCTTGTTGCGCATCTTTTTTAGCGTCGTCCACCAATAGTCGTGATTGCCCTTAAGAATTATTTTGCGGCCTGGCAAAGCTTCAATCCAAGCCAAATCAGTGATCGCTTGCTCTAAACTGAGCGCCCACGAGGTATCGCCGGCTAAAATGACCAAATCATCCGGCGCAACACGCGCCTGCCAATCATCGGCAATTTTCTGATAATGCTGTAGCCAGTGGCTGCCAAATACATCCATCGGCTTATCACTACTGAAACTAAGGTGTAAATCCCCTATGACATAAATTGCCATGTCATCACCTAGCCCATACCGGAATCTTTGAATAACTGGTAACGCGGCAACACTTCTTTTATTTCATTCAATAAATCTTCAATTTCTTCAATCGTTCCTTTTTCCCATAATTTTTCAAAGGCTAATTGAAACTGTAGCGCCTCTTCACTGCGCCCAGCCACCATTAAAACGCGAATATTTTTGGTAATATCCGACACCAAATTAGATTTTAGCTCAAATAACAACTGGGCGTTGATGACTTCGTTTCTGATTTCAGTCATTTCTGCATCGAGTGCCGCAGCCGCCAAGGCCGATGTTTTTAAGCGTTCTCTAATTTCGTCCGGTATATTTGACTTATACTTATAGTTTAAGGAGTGCTCAATCGTCGCCCAAAAGTTCATCGCCAATGTACGAATTTGCAACTCGGCCAATACTTCTTTGGGTCCAAATGCCGTTTGTACCGGATATTTAATTATCATATGATAGCTGCGATAACCGGAGGGTTTGGGGTACTTAACATAGTCTTTTTGATAGACGATGTTGATGTCTTTGCCATCGCGTTTTTTTAATAAATCAACTACTGTATAAATATCGTCACTAAATTGACACATAATGCGCAAGCCGGCAATATCTTCCATCAGAGCCTCAATTTGGTCGAGCGGTATCTCACGTCGTTTAGCCTTTTCTAAGATCGAAGAAACGCGCTTGACCCGGCCGGTGACAAACTCGATCGGCGAATATTGATTGAGCTCGCGAAACTCTTTGCGAATTGATTTGAATTTTACTTTTAGCTCTTCAACTGTTTGTTCATAGGGAATTAGCGTTGCCTTCCACTCACGTATATTTTTCATTGCATCTCCTTAGGTTGCTAAACAACACGATCTGCAGCTATGCCCATAGTTGCTATAAAGTATTATACCATGTTTAATGGTTTAACCCAATTTTATCGAGCACACCTCGCATCGGATAATAAAACAAAACGAAAAAGACGATGCCGCCGACCGCTTGCACAATATTGGGAACAACTGCAGCGGCAGCACCGCCAAAGCCATATAAAAATAATTCGGTCAAAAAGTATCCGACCACCATAACGATGCCGCCGGGAACTGTGGCAATTATCAAATCGAGCAAGTTTAACTTACCTTCAGCACGACGTCTTTTGAGTAACGTAACAAGCAATGCCACTACCAACGCATCTAAACCCTTGATAATCAGCGTAGGTAAGGCATAGATGACATAGCCGGCTGATAGATCGGCCAACATCGAACCGAGTGCCGCCGGCAGGGCGCCAAATGGACCTAGTAGTGCGCCGCAAAAATAAACAAAGGTATCGCCCAAATGAATATAGCCATAGCCAACCGGCACAGATAAAAATAGAGTTGCTACAAATACTAATGCCGCCAATACCCCTGCCATCGTCAACTGCTGTGTTGTTGTTTTCATACTTCCTCCTCGTTTTCACAAAATTAATCGCCGAATAAATGATTGATTAACCGCTCTGCACGCACTAAGATAGTTTGCTGCTTGGTCTTAACAAATGCATCATAATAACTAGCCAACTCGGTCAATTGCGCTTCGCTAAAATCGGGCAGCGGAATCTGCTTAAGTGGCGTGGCATAAAGTTCAAGTTGAATACCCTTGCGCTTACCCTTGTAACGTAACCACTGATTGACAATGCTGCTATTTAAGTACATCGTCAATGCTTTTAATACCAGATCGGCACTGCAATCGAATGTTACTGCATCATGTTTTAAAGTTAAAAAATAAACGTCTGCACTGCCATATAGCGGCGTCTTTACATAACAAAAACAGTTGTTTTTAGCGCGTTGCGGCACGATGATCTTAGGCCTTAAAAAGATTTGCTCATCGCGTGGCCATTGCAATTCATACCATGCCCTGACGCCATTTCTGACCTCACGGCGCGCCGCCAATAGCGCTTGATAGGGTGCTAAATGCGTTAACCATTTCGCCTTATTGGTCAAGCCATCTGCTGTACTGTATAGAATACGTCGCTTTGGCGCGCTGGTCAGGCAATATGGCGTAATTTCACTGTTCTTGATAAAGGGTTTCAGCATATCTTGTGCTTTGTATTCGCCTGCTTCAAACACAAAAATCGGCGCGTCATCGTTAATCGCCTGCCCTAAAATTTTACTATGATGTGGCTTTAAGCGATCGGCGCCCGACACCAACCCTTGATTGACAAAAAGTACATCGGCCAAGCAAAGTCGGCTACGACTTTCTACCAATTCTAATTTTGCCAAATCGGCCGCTGGAATCAGCTGCATTGACCCGTTGCTAGCGTATAATTTATCGGCTGCAACCTTAAACTCCGTTTTATTGCGCATCACATGACAGGTCGGTTGTCGCTGCTTTTTATTGCTAAGCGTCAAGATCATAAAACTAAGATTTTTAACATCGCGAAAAAGCGGCAACTTATCAAAGTAGTAAATCGATAACCAACTGGCTCTTTTTCTTAAATCATCGCGCAAGGCAGCTGCGCCGTCCGCCGTCATAAAATAACTAGTCATAATCTGAGTAATTACGCCCTGTGGCGCCAAAAAATCGAGCGCTTGATGAATGAAAAAGTAACTGTAATCCATTTTTCCGCGGTAATAACGCGACCATTTCGAATGCTTTTTCAGCGGCGCAAATAGTGGGCGATTACCCCGTTCACCAACATAGGGCGGATTGCCAATGATAATATCAAAACCGCCGCTTGCGCGCAGCTTTTTTATCTGTTCAATTTCCGGCAATTCAAGTAGCGCATCACAGCTTAACAAAAGGCCACTAAACGGCAGCTTAAAATACTGTTTGACTAGTGTTTCAAACTGCCTGACCGACTGCTGATTGATATCGTTTAATGTCATATTAGACATGGCTCTTACCAGCAGTTTTGGCTGATCCTCTAGCTGAAAATCACGCTTCCATTCGACAATTTTTAAAAGCCAAGCAAAGGCAAACACACCGGTGCCACAAGCCAGATCGAGTAGCCGAGCCGTCGTCAGTTTTAGCAATAGTTCTGCGCTCAATGCCGCGCTAAGCGTTCCCTCTAAAAATGCCACAACATCATTTTCGTCATAGCCATGATTTAACAGATAGTAACGCGCAGCCTCAGTAACCATATCCGAGGCAATTGCCAGGGGCGTATAAAAAGCGCCTGTCAGCGCTCTTAAATCGGCTTCTAACTGTTTATCATAGTTAAGAATTTCTGTGACTTTGGCATCCATCGACGGCGTACCTTAACTGCGCTCAACAATGCTAGCTGCAGACCACAATTTTTCTAAATTATAATAACTGCGTTTCTCAGCGTTAAAGATATGAACGATAATATCGTCATAGTCAAGCACTACCCAGTCGCCATTTTGATGCCCCTCTTTGTGATGGACCTCAATTTGATAGTCTTGCCAAACCATATCGGCAACGTGCTTTGCCAAAGCCAATGTATGTTTGTCACTCTGTCCGGTGGCGATAACAAAATAGTCAGCCAATGCCGATTTGCCAATTAAGTCCAGAATAACAACATCTTCACCTTTTTTATCATCGATATAATTCGCCATTGCTAAAGCTAAATTTTTTATTTCCAAATTAACCCCTTTCACTTTTCACCATACTGTTATAAAGTGCCAATGTATTGGGATGAATCATTTTATTGTTTTTTATTAAGTAGCAAATGGTATCGCCGCTAATAACGCGCAGCGCCTCACTTAAAGAACGCTTGGCCAGTGCGCGATGTTCTTTTAATTTTGGATAATCGCGCCCTGCCTCGGTCGCATCGGCGATATAGATAACCGTCTCGACAGCATCCATACCACTGCGCCCCGTCGTATGATAGCAAATAGCATTGATGATGCGCACATCATCAATCGCCAAAATGCGCCGGGCAATAGACGCGCCGGCCGCCGCGTGCACAATTTGCGGCATATCATAAAATAACGGGTCAATTGTTGCATCTCGATCGGCTTTAAGCATGTCGATCATTTCAGCAAATGTCATTTGCTTGGCGACATCGTGCAAATAAGCCGCCAACTGTACTGCACTGCGATCGATGCCATGACGCTTTGCCAAATCATCTGCCCAATCGGCAACCCGTTTGGTGTGAAGATAGCGCTTTTTTGAAAGCCGCGCTGCAACAAATTGCTTTATTTCAGTAATATCATTCATACAAGTGTTTCTCGCCAATCAACTGCTCAACACAGGCCGGCACCAAATATTTAATCGGCTTACCTACCTTGAAGCGATGCCTAATATCAGATGACGATATTTCTAAACTGAGCATATCCATTATTTCGATATGAGCCGAATAAGTTTGATTAAGTCGGTCAATTGCCAATTTAAGCTGCTCGTCTTTAAGGCTCGGTCTGGTAGCGGCTATAAAGGTAATTTCACTTAATAACAGCTGGTAATCACGCCAGGTTTCGATCTCGACGATGGCATCGGCACCGGTGATAAAAAAGATCTCAGCCGCACTGTAAGCCTTGCGAAAATGGTGTGCTGTGTCAATTGTATAACTGATACCGGCACGCTTTATCTCAATGTCCGATACTTCAAAATCGGGATTGTCCGCAATGGCGCAACGCACCATTTGATAGCGCAGTTGCGGTGTCGTCTTAACGGTATTTATCTTGTGTGGCCCTATTTTAGACGGTACAAATATAACCTTGTCAAGCGCATAGGTCGAGATGACTTCTTGTGCTAAAAAGAGATGCCCTAAATGAATTGGGTCAAATGTTCCACCCATAATACCAATTTTCATCTGTTTTTTCCACGCGGTAGTTCAATTACCGGTTTTTCCTTATTGCGACGATAAATGACAAATTTTCGGCCGATGCTTTGTACAAATTCACTACCGGTGCGCGCTGCAACAATGTCAGCGGCTTCGTCGGTTGCCAATGAACAAGATTCCAGCAGGTGAATTTTTAGTAATTCACGGCGCTCTATCGTTTGATCAACTTGTTTTATAAAGGCGGGAGTGATTCCCTCTTTACCTAATTGTATCACTGGTTTTAATGGATTGGCAAGTGCCTTTAAATAACTTCTTTGTTTTCCACTGAGCATTTTATCCTCCCCTAGCCAGTAGCTTTATTAGATGAAATCTAATCGTAAAATTCAAATTCAAAATCAAAAATGCGCACGGTTTGACCTTCTTCAATGCCCATTTCACGCAATCTATCAAAGATACCGCGACGCCTGAGATAGCCCTCAAAGCGCCGCAAGCTGTCGTAATCATCAAAATTGGTCGAATAAACCAAACGGGCAACGCCCTCGCCGGTCAACTCGTAGACATCACCCTGCTTGCTGATGTCAATTTGATAGGGATTATGCTTTTCTTCCAACATTTCAAGGTCTTCTATCGTAATGCTTTCAACCAACGGTTCGATTGGCAAGCCGGCCAGTTTTTCGGTAACAAAACGCATCAGCCGGTCAACGCCCTCACCGGTTACTGCCGAAATGGTAAAGAGCGGCAAATCTTCTGATTTGATAAAGTCTTTAAAGGCATCAAATAATTGTGCATCGGCAATGATATCTGCTTTATTGGCAACGACCACAGTCGGACGCTCGGCCAGCTTTTGATTATATTGTTTTAGCTCATCGCGAATGACGCGGTAATCTTCAATTGGATCACGCCCCTCAATGCTCGACACGTCGACGATGTGTAAAATCAGACGGGTGCGCTCAATATGCCTCAAAAAATCGTGGCCCAAACCAACGCCTTGGGCGGCACCGGCAATTAAACCGGGAATATCTGCCATCACAAACGATTGCCCTTTGATCACTTCAACCACGCCTAAATTGGGCTTAAGCGTCGTAAAGTGATAATTGGCAATTTTCGGTTTGGCCTTGGTTACCCGCGCCAGTAGCGTCGACTTACCGACATTGGGATAGCCGACCAAGCCGACGTCGGCGATCATTTTAAGCTCTAGTATCAATTCGCGTTCGACGCCCTTAAAACCGGCCTCGGCAAAGGTTGGCGCCCGTCTGGTCGATGTTTTAAACTCGCTGTTGCCGCGACCACCTTTGCCGCCACGCGCAACGATAAAATCGCTGTCATCTTCGGTTAAGTCGGCAATCACCACGCCCGTCTTAACATCTTTAACCAACGTTCCGGGTGGCACCTTGACAATTAGATTAACACCGTCTTTGCCATAACAATTTTTCTTAGCGCCATGCTTGCCGTTCTCGGCTTGGTACTTTTTTTTATAGCGAAAATCCATCAGCGTGCGCATGCCACTATCGACTTTTAAGATGACATGACCACCGCGGCCGCCATTACCGCCGTCCGGCCCGCCATCCGGCACGTACTTTTCGCGCCTGAATGATACGATGCCATTGCCACCATCGCCCGCTTTGACGGTTATTTTGGCTTGATCGACAAACATAATCTCCTCATTTCCTAGTATTGCTACTTTTAAAAACTACTACAATTGTTTTGCTGATTTGTACATAATAGCAATTGAATAATACACAAAAAGAGGCCGCTCATGGTGACCTCTTTTAACTGTTGATTAATTTTGCGGATAAACGCTGACTTGCTTTCTGGTTTTATCCTTGCGTTCAAATCTTACAACGCCGTCAATTTTGGCAAATAGCGTATCATCGCCATCGCGACCGTTTTTAGAAGAACCAACACCTTTTTTAGATGCAAATAATTGTAAATTTAACGTCATCATCTTACAACACCTCCTTTGTATAGATCATAACATGTTCCGGATAGGACTGAGCCAAATCGGTTAGCGCAATCGATAATTGTCCAATGATAATATCTGACTTTACCAGTAAATCAGCCGGTAGTCCCTTTGGCAACTCACATTTCAAATAACCACGGGTTTCGTCCGACGTGCAATTTGGCTTGATATCAAGCAGCTGTTCCAGTGCATTGCAGGCCGTAATTGAACTAATCGACACCGCTGCGCAGACGATATCTTGATCGTCGTTATAGTCGGCATGACCGTCGATTTCAAAACCGCTGTAGTGGTTATTCTGACGATATAAATATGCGGTTGTCATGTTAGATTGAAATTGATTCGATTTTTACTTGAGTGTACGGCTGACGATGACCGCGCTTGACGCGCACGTCTTTTTTTGGCTTATAGCGCATCATCAAGACTTTTTTAGCCTTGCCGTTTTTAACCACTGATGCAGCGACTTTGGCACCGTCAACATAGGGTGTACCAACTGTCAGTCCAGCATCACTTGATACGGCGACAACTTTGTCAAAATCGACTGTATCACCGGCTTCAACCGGTAACTTTTCAACAAAGACGACATCGCCCTCGCTGACGCGATATTGCTTGCCACCCGTTTCGATAATTGCGTACATATGAGCACCTCCTCATTAATCTCGCCAAATCGAGGTATGCCGAATGCATTTTCCACCTGATTTGTGCGGCTTCACAGATAATTATAGTATCACACAAATGGTATTAAGTCAATTATTTTGGCCTTTTTTTCAGCTATAGTCGTTATGCCGCTTTTCAATGGCCCTAAGTCGACGCTTTGCCGCTCATCTAACAGCAGCCAAAGTTTGATATCATGCGCTGTTAACAACTGTTTAATGGCGGCTTGATTGGCTTGTAAAAGATAGTAAAGCGAGCGACTGACGACAAACTGAAACTGCCTTTTCGCGCTACTCTGACGCTGGTAAATCATAAAGTCTAACCAATAGTCAAGCAACACCTCGCCTTTGATGGTGACACCGCTATCAGTCACTTGATAAAAGCTCTGTTTAACCGACGGCGTACCGTGCTGAATCGAGAGCTCTAATAACCCACTGGACGTCATTTCTTTTAGGTTGATTGATGCCGACTTTAACAATGCCTTGGCTTCGCTGACAAAGCGGCGTCGCTCGGATCGTTCCAACGTCAGGCAGTCGACGACGACTGTACCGCTGATCTTGCGCCTAGTTAGTTCGATTGGCAAGGCCGAAAGTGCCGCCATATTGACAGCATAGGCAAAGCTGTTTGCTTGCGATTGATGCTGATAAGACGCCGAGTTAATATCGACGACTGTAAGGGCTTCCAGTTCTTCAATTACCAATTCGACGCCACTGGCCGTGCTAATACGACGCTGTTGGTTATTTTTTAGCCAAGCCAATAGGTCAAACTGTTGATAGAGTGCAATGCCCTTATTAAATGGCAACTTGAGGGCAGGTCGCTGTTTGGCCCAGTAGACGTCAATTTGATCACAATAGTGATTAAACAAGCTGTCAACCGGGCGATGACGTAACGCTTGAAAATTTTTCGCGCTGTTCGAAACGACAATCGCCTGAAATATTTTGATTAATTGCTTTGCTTCGGCCAATAAAATCGGGGCGGCAACCCGCTCGGCCGACGTCCGTACCACTAAGCCAAAGTCATCTGACAGCAAGTCATTAAAACCGGCTTGTAAAGCGCTGCGCCACGTTTGATCGCTAATTTTCTGCGAAATAAACAAGCCGCTTTTATCGGTCACCAGTACCAAGTTGGCGCTATTTAGATTGATATGACCGGTTGCCCGAGCCAGCTTGTCGGCATGTGGTGCCGCATTGACTTGCACATATAATAAATCACCCTGTTTAAGTGACGTCTGATTGAGCGTTGAGGCAATGTCTTTTTTTCTGATAAATAGGCGATTTTGCTGTGCGATGTCTAAAAAGCAAAACTGGGCATCACAACTTGTAACGCGCGCTAAGTAGACATCACCGACGCGTATATCAGCGGCGTGATTATAGCGCGCAAAATCGACGACGCCGTCATCGCCCAGCACAAACTGATAGGTATGAAAGAACAGTTGATATTGGATTGCCTGCATGGTTTCCTACAATTCTAAAAGCGGCTTATATTGCCCATTGTCACTAAAGAATAATGCCGTACGCGTAATGTCAACCGCATGTATATCCAGTGCTGTATCCCGACATAAAATTGCAATAACATCGCGCGGTTTAGCACTGCCATTGTCAAATGAATGAATTGAAATAATGTAACGCCGACCGGTCGGGTTAGTGCCGGACTCGACGATTTCCGCCACAAATGGCTTGAGATCCTTGTCGACCCAGCGCTTTTTTTTATTTTTTTTACGCAAGATGATTTTTTCGCTGGCCGCAAAGGCGGCCACTAAATCGCATTGCTCATCCGGCAGCTCAACGCGATAGCGAATCAACGATACGGCCTGCATTAAAGAGGTCGACTTAGCAACCGGTTTGTAATCGATTAATCGTAAGCCGGCCGGCGCAAAATCATTAAAGCGCGCCATAAAATCGGGCACGTTTATTTCTCTGTCGAGCTCGACTTCCATAATTTCGTATTCGCTGGAAACGCCAACTGACAGCGGCCCGCCAAAGGTCATTTTGGGATGTGGGTGAAAACCTTGACTAAAAGCCAAAGGTAATTTAAGGCGACGAAAGGCGCGCTCATAAAAGCGTATTAAATCGAGGTGCCCGAGGTATTTCATCATGCCCAACTTACTGTACCGAAAGCGAATAATCATGGACAATCACCGCCCAACATACCACTATTGACGCCGCAATTAACACATTTAGTGCGGCAGTTGAGCGTTATTTCGGCGCGCTGGGCGCGTTGGTATTCACGCCATAAAAACTGTTTTGTGACACCGCAATCGATATGCTGCCAAGGCAGTATTTCGTCCTCGGCACGCTCGCGGTTAGCGTAAAAATCAATGCTTAAACCGGCCTGTTCAATGGCCTGTTGCCATTTTTCATAATCAAAAAATTCTTCCCAGCCGTCAAATTTACAACCCATTCTTTCGGCTGCTAATAACACCTTGCCCAGGCGACGATCACCGCGTGCAAACACCGCCTCAATGCGACTGGTATAAACGTCGTGATAATTATAGGTTACTTTAAGTTTTTTAAGTTGCTCTTTTAAGTAATATTGTTTTTGTTTAATCGTGGCGATGCCCTCTTGGCCATACCATTGAAACGGCGTAAACCCCTTTGGTACAAAAACTGAAGTCGACACGGTTAAGCTAAGCGCTTTTTTTGTGGTGCGCACGCGCCAATATATTTCTCTAATCTGACGCGCAATCTCGACGATGCCGGCGATATCGTCATCGCTTTCAGTCGGCAAGCCCATCATAAAGTAGAGCTTAACGCGCTGCCAACCAAGTGCAAAGACCTTTTCTAAAGTCTGATAAATATCATCTTCTGAAACGCCCTTATTGATGACATCGCGCAGGCGTTGCGTACCGGCCTCCGGCGCAAAGGTTAAACCGGTCTTGCGTACCCGTTGAATATCGCTAAGCACCTTGACAGAAAGTGAATCGAGCCTTAACGACGGCAGTGAAACGCCCACTTTTTGTGCTTCATAGCGCGACATAATCTGTTCGATAATGCTTTCAATGCCGCTGTGATCAAGTGTTGACAAACTGGATAAGGCAACTTCTTCAAAACCGGTTTCTTCTAAGATTTTGGCCGTTGTAGCGACGATGGTCTCAACCGATTTTTCGCGCACCGGCCGATAAATCATACCTGCTTGACAAAAGCGACAACCGGCCGTGCAGCCGCGAAACACTTCGACGACCGCCCGATTGTGCACCGCACTACCAAAGGGCACTAACATTTTATGTGGATAATAGGCTTGATTTAAATCGCGCACGATTTGCTTGACAATACGGCGCGGCGCCCGCGGATCCAGTGGCTCAAATTGTGCGATTGTGCCGTCAGCGTGATAGTCTACCCGATATAATTGCGGCACGTAAACGCCGGGCAATTGCGCTGCTGCTATCAGCATCTCCGCGCGATCTAATTTTCCCTTTTGTACTTTGATTAAATTGAGAAAATCGACCAATAAATCTTCGCCCTCGCCGATCAAGAATACGTCGACGATATCGGCCAATGGTTCCGGATTATAAGCGCATGGCCCACCGGCAATAATCAGCGGATCATTTGCCGTGCGCCTTGTTTTATCAGGGTCGATACCACCCAATTTTAACATGTGAATAATATTGCTATAGCTCAGTTCATATTGCAAGGTAAAACCGATGACGTCAAACTGTGCCAACGGCGTCTGCGTTTCAATGCTAAACAGCGGTACATCGTACTGCTGCATCAATGCTTCCATATCAACCCACGGCGCATAGAGGCGCTCGCAGTAAATATCAGCTTGTTCGTTGACGACGCCATATAGAATATGCGAACCGAGATGTGACATGCCGACGTCATAAACATCGGGAAAACTGTGCAAATAACGCAATTTCACCGTCGCTAAATCCTTATAAACGGCATTGATTTCATGGCCGATATAACGCGTCGGTTTTTCGACCTGATTTAATAGTCTATCTATATTCATAACCTTTTATCCAATTCTCTATACGTTTGAAAAGTGCTTTCGGCTTTACTTTTTCTTTTAGCGCTCTGCTTTCAACTTTCCACTCTGCTATATTTCGTCTTCTTTCTTTTTCTCTTTACGACGCAAATAAACGCTCATCACCAGGCCGATACCGATCATATTAATCAGCATTGAACTGCCGCCATAGCTGATAAAGGGCAGCGGCACGCCGGTAACCGGCATAATACCCATCGTCATACCGATGTTCTGAAAAACGTGATAGCCAAACATAAACAACACGCCAATCACGATATTGGTGCCAAATTGATCATCTGATAAAAAAGCGATGTGAATAAGGCGCGTAAAAAACAAAAAATACATCGCCAAAACGAAAATGCCGCCAACAAAGCCAAGCTCTTCAACCAAAACGGCAAAGATAAAATCCGATTCCTGTACCGGCAAGAAATTGTTGGCGCTAAAGCTGCCCTTAAACAGTCCTTGACCGGTTAGCCGGCCGGAGCCGATGGTGATTTTGCTCATTTTAACTTGCCAATAGCCACGCTGTGTTGGATCATTTGGGTTGAGAAAGGTGTCGATGCGACCTCTGGCATAATCGTCAAGCGAGCCGTATAGTATCGGCGATGCTATCACAAAACTAATTACTGATAAAATAACGATTTTCATATCTATGCCGGCCACAAATATCATGCCCAAAAATATAAAGACAAACACCAGCATGGTGCCAAGATCCGGTTGTTCTTTTAACAAATAGAGAATCGGTGCAATAAAGATTAGCGGCAACAATAAATCAAGCAGCGAATTGAGCTTACCCTTTCTGACCGCCAGCAGTTTGGCAAACGCCAAAATAAAGCCAATTTTGGCAATTTCTGAGGTCTGAAAAAGCATAAAGCGAAGATTAATCCAACTGCGTGCATTGTTTCTGACTACGCCCAAACCCGGCACATAGACGAGCAGTAGCGCGCCGATTGATAATATGTAAATCAGCAAGTAAAACTTGCCCCAAATGCGATAGTCGACAATCATTAAAAAGACCATCGCTAAAAAGCCCAAAGCAAAGCTGATAACCTGAAATTGCAGTTCGCGGTTAACGCCAAGCTGATCGACATTGGTGGCGCTGGCGACCATCACAAAACCGATGGCGACCAGAATTAAGACAATGATTAATAAATTAAGATCGACAATGCGATTTATTTTAAACATTTTTCCTCGCTATAAAAACCCTCCATAGTGGAGGGTAAAATTTAAGCTTTTTTGCGTTTCATATTGAGTATTGGAATATTGGCGACCAGGGCCGGCTTACCGGTAGCATCATCGACCGTTTTGGTAATTTGTACGTCAATATGCTCTTCATCAATATCCATATGCTTCATCAAAACTTTGATAATATCTTCTTTTACCAACTCCAAAAATTCAGGAGAACAGTCATTTCTATCGTGTACCAGCACCATTTTTAAGCGATCTTTGGCAATGTTAGCGCTGTCCTTTTGGTTGCTGTCACCTCTTAAGAATTTAAAAAAATCAAATATCATGACACCCTCCTAAGCGCTAAATAACTTTTTCAATTTGGCAAAAAAGCCGTTGCCGGCATCGAGATCCATCAGCGGTACATCTTCGCCAATAATGCGTTTTACAATATTGCGATATGCCTGACCGGCTGCCGATTTATCCATCATAACAGCTGGCTCACCGCGGTTTGTCGTCACGACAATCACCTCGTCATCCGGCACGACACCGATAATGTCAATCGCCAGTATTTCTTTCATATCGTCTATGTTCATCATATCGCCGCGCTTGACCATATCCATGCGCAAACGATTGACAATTAGTTTGGGCGCATACAATTCAGCGGCTTCTAACAACCCGATTATGCGGTCGGCATCGCGCACGGCCGATACTTCGGGGGTCGTTACGACAATGGCCCGATCAGCTCCGGCGATAGCATTCTTAAAGCCCTGCTCAATGCCTGCCGGACAGTCGATGATGACATAGTCATATTGCTTTTTCAAGTCACTACACAGTTTTTTCATCTGCGTTTGACTAACCGCGGTTTTATCTTTGGTTTGTGCTGCCGGCAATAGATATAAATTCTCGTGACGCTTGTCTTTTATTAAAGCTTGACGCAATTTACAGACTTCGTGTACGACATCGACGATGTCAAATACAATTCTGTTTTCCAGTCCCATGACGACATCAAGATTGCGCAAGCCAATATCGGCATCAATCACGACGACACTCTTGCCGAGCATTGCCAAGCCGGTACCGATGTTGGCCGATGTCGTGGTCTTGCCAACGCCACCTTTACCAGAAGTGATTACAATTACTTCGCCCATTGTTTCCTCCATTATTTACGATATGGTTCTATAATAATCTGCCCGTCTTTAACAAAGGCAATCTCCGGATAGTCCGGTTCAGCCGCGTCGTCGGGCGCACGCGTAATATGATTGCCAATTCTTAGCTGCGATGGTTGTAGGTTTAAGGCGATAATATAGCAACTATCATCACCATTTTTTCCGGCATGAGCGATGCCGCGCAAACTGCCCAATACGATGATATGGCCCGCAGCCACCAGCTCTGAACCGGGGTTGGCATCGCCCAACAAAACAATATCACTTTCCGAATTAATGCAGCTGCCGGAACGCAGTGTGCCGCGCTGAATAACCGACTCAACGCGCTGTTCAGAAATTGCTATCCGTTGGCTAACCGGCTCGGTCGCCTCTATTCGTTTAGACGGCGTCGCAGCTGCAACAGTTAAATGATTGACACTTTCTAAGGTCAATACTTTCATGCCGCCTAAATCGCGGATTAAACGGCTAATTTCTTCTTCTTGATCAGCGCTAAATTCGGGTCCTTCAACGCCGATGATATGCGATCCTTCGAAAAAGCGATTGGCAGCCTCTAACTTATCGATCAATTTACTGCGAAATTGCAGAAAACTAAGCTGCGGATTGTAGCGAAGGATAATGCCGTTTTTTGTTCCTTTAAATTCAATATCGTGCAACTCTGTACCTCTAACTATCTTTTGTACTCTTACAAGTATACCACAACTAAATACCTTTTTTATACAAAAATAATTTAAAATGAAATTAATTGTTCAGCATTGGTCGGCGGCACGTTAAAATAGTAACCGTAAATGTCTTTAACGATAGCTGCACCATAGCCGCCGCTGCCGCCCTGCGGAATCAAGACCACCACCGCGATCTCCGGTTTATCATAGGGCGCAAATGAGACAAACCACGTAAAGTTGTCATAATCTTCTTTAAAGCGGTTGAGCGCTTCATCACTTAATTCGGGCGAAAGCGTTTTTAAGGCTGTTATCATCGCATTGCCGCGATCGAGATAGTTGCTCGCCAATAGATTGTTGACCTCTTTTTCAGTGTTGATCTTAAGCTGCTCATCTTCAGTCGTATTAATCGTTTCATATAGCGCTGCAACGTGCTGCGTGCGCCTGCGCAACTCCTCATCGGTAGTGCGCTGTAAGGCCAACACTTCGACTTCGGGCGCCAATAAATGCAAGTATTCAAGTATATAATCTTCTTCATTGGGCGGTGGAATTTTACCGTCTTTTTCCGCCGTACCGGTCTTGGCGCCAACTTCAATTGGAAAAGTATTAAAATACGACCTGACCGTACCTCTGCTACCGGCTGCCACGCGACGCATTCCCTCGCGAATATACTGCAAATAGCCATTCGGATCGATCATTTCGTAGGGCAGACGCTCAACCGGTTTGCCATCTATAGATTTTACCAAAGTTGAATCATAGAGATAGCCGCCATTGGCTACAGCGCTGATATAGCGCGCCATTTGAACCGGGGTATAGCTATGTTGGCCTTGACCGATTGACAAGTTGAACGTATCGCCCTCCGACCAGTTAAATTGATTAAAATAGTCAAATTTAATAATATCTGTCAGCGCATTGGCCTTGTCGCGATCTTTAACCTCACATTCACGATTGATAAAGTCAAATAATTCACTGCGCGAAATCGTTGCATTCGTTTTGCCGATTTCTAATATGCTGTCGATAACCTCTGCTAAACGATCATTGTCATCAGCTATTTCAGGTGGAAAATAATCGCCGGCAATCTGCTCTAAACGGCGCTTCAATATCGCCAAATTGTTGTTTAATTTGCGGTTGGGATCGGGTACGCCGACAACGGTTTCGCCAATTTCGACACCCGAAGCTTCACCCAAACCAAATATTTTAGCAGCCTCGACGATTTTAGTCGAACCGACGTCAAACGGCATTTTAACATCGCGGGCATAGTCATAGCCGTTACCAATGCTATAAAAATAATAGTTACACGACACCTCTAATGCTGTAAAAAGATCAATCGGGCCATGCGCGCCGTGATAAAAATTCCATAGCCAACAACCAAAGGTCTTTTTGTCGCGCGTTTCAATATAACCGGCATCGCGGTATTTTGTATAGGGATCCATACCGGCACTAAGCGCGGCAAAACCGGTAATCATCTTAAATGTCGAGCCGGGTGAAACGGCGGTACGGGTTGCAATATTGTAAAGCGGACGCGGCGCCAATTTGTTGCGATCGTTTTCCGGCTGTAGTTTTTTGTAATCTTGATAAGTAATGCCGTTGGCAAATAGATTGATATCATAATCGGGATAACTGACCATTGCCAAAATTTCGCCGGAGCGCACGTCTTGCACGACGACAGCACCGGTTTTGGCATTGGGAAAAGCCGCGCGATATTTAGTATTGCCATAGGGTGATTCGTAGACGCCACCGGTACTTAAGGCCTCAAGCGTACGCGTCAAATAGTCGCGCACTTGTTCTTGCAATTTCATGTCGATAGTCAATTGAATATCGGCACCGGCCTCAGATTCTGAATCCTTAAAACGCACGTCATTGATTGAATTGGCAACATCGCGCAAATAGCTACCCGATGCATCGACCTCAATCCAATGCTGGCCGTTGATGCCCTTTAACTGATCTTCAAAAGCTCCTTCGATACCGATTTTACCAACCAAGTCAGCTGGTCGATAGCCGGTTTCTTCGTTGTATTTTTCCATCTCGCGCTCTGATGAAATCTTACCCAAATAGCCCAGTATATGCGATGCTAAATTACCTTGCGGATAATATCTGACCGGTTCTACCACAATTGATAAGTTGGTGTACTTAGCACTTTGTTCCTGAATGAGAATGGCAGCGCGTTTCGAAATATTTTTGGCGACGCGGATTGGCTCATATTTTAAGAAACCTTTCTGAGCAATGGCGTGTCGCAATAAGATGACATAGTAAAGTTCTTTACCACTGTAATCGTCTTCGATGCCAAAGCGCTCTTTTAATTCAAGTATCGCCTGTTCGGCCGACAGCTCCGGATCGATCTGATAATCTTTTAAAAAACGGCTTCGTTTATAATCGTAGCTAAACTCCATATTTTTAACTCTAATCGGCAAAAAAATACCCTTGTTAAGCATGATGTTTTGGGCGGCATACCTATCGATATCAAGACCGATTTGTTCGCGCCGGCGGTAACTGTCAAACACTTCTTGAGCGGTTGTATCGACGGCAAAATCATTTTCCAACAGCCACATTTGGCGATCGATATCAGTTTGATAAACGAATTGACCATTTTGATAGACGATTGGCATTTCAATAACGATTTCACCGTCGTTTTCCAATAGCGTAAACAAGTCTATTGCCATTTTTTGCTGCGTTTCATCAAACTGTTGATTATATAAAAACTGTACGCTATAAGAGGTCAAATTGCCCGCAATAAGCGTGCCGTTGCGATCGTAGATTTCACCGCGTTTAGCGATTTCACTAATCCTTTTCAAGCGCGTATTGAGCGCTTGATTCGATAGAGCCTCGCCCTCGACAATTGTCAGCTGTGCCAAGCGAAAGCCCAAAAATACCAAAAATGTGCTAAACAGCAACCAGATGAATAAACGTCTATCTAAAATTTTAAACAAAGTTTGCTCCTATCTCATTTGATAACCTGCACTAATACGAAAAGCCCAAATATAACAAATGACACCGATACATAGATTATAAAGCAATTCCGGCAATATAACGCTGATCAGGCGTGCAAAAAACACAAAATCACCGGTTGAAAAATAGTGTACCAGCAAGAAAAACGCATGATAATAACAAGTTGATAGAACAATTAAAATTACCGGCGTTATATAATTATCTTTAAATATTTTTTCTTCTAAAGAGGCGATTACCAAGACGATTGGAATATAAATGGCGATGTGCACAGCGATACCTTTGCCAATCAACACATCGGTTAACAAGCCCCCGATTAGCGCTGCCTTAAAACTGGTCATGCGCTCAAAGACAACCGCCGCTATAATTAGCCAAATCAACATTAGATTGGGCACAACGCCGGCGATTCTAAACAGTTGCATCACCGTCGTCTGTAAAATGACGATTAGCAAGCTGATAACTATTAGATAAATATTTTTCATGTTTTACTCTACTATCACATTAATTTCCGGTATGATAAATACGCGATCAATGCGCTTAAAATCGACGCTCGGTGTCACAGTAATGTGTTTTAATAAGGTTTCTTCGTTGGTTTTGACGCCCGTCACCTTGCCGATGATAATGCCTTTGGGATAAACGCCGAGCCCACTGGTGATTAACTGGTCACCAATTTTAGCCTCACCATCGGGATCAAACAAATAGCCGGATAATTGATCGGTTGAACGGCCCGATACGACGCCATCAAAGTTTCTGACATCGTCGACAATGCGAAAACTGACCGCACCGCGTACATCGGTAATGGTCAACACCTTTGCCCAGTTGTCGCCGAGTTCAAACACTTGGCCAATCAAGCCGCTGCCGTTAAAAACCATCGAGTTTTCGGTAACGCCATCATCTGATCCGACGTTGACGACAAACATGCCATACCAATTACCGGCATCGCGCGAGATAACATCAGCCGTTATAAAGTTATTTAGATTATTACGATAGGCGTAATTAAGCGCCTTACGCAATTTTTTAAGGTCTTCGTACTCCTCGCGATAAAGCGTCTGCTCAATCAGGCGCCTCTGCATTTCGAGCAGTTCCTGCTTGAGCGCCTCATTTTCGCGCGCCAAATTAAAGACATTGCGAATTGGATAGGTCGACTCAGCAATGCCATTGGATATATTGGTCAATACCGCTTGAACCGGTCGCACAATATTGCCCAAGATATTTTCAGCTGCCGTAATATGCGCTCTGCCGTTGACTGTGACGCCAATCGTAATAACCAATAGTATTACAGTCAAGACAATAAGCCAATTACGCGCTATTGGACCAGTGTTCAAATGTAACTCCTCAATTTATTTTCTTCAGCAAAATAAAAACCGATTTCATGGCATCAAATTCTTCAAGCGCACGACCGGTGCCGATAGCAACGCAGTCAAGTGCATTTTCTGCCGTATGTACCGGCATTAAGGTTTCGGCAGCAACGCGCTTTTCAAGCCCTTTTAACAAAGCGCCGCCCCCTGCCAAAACGATGCCGTGCAACATGATATCGGCTGATAATTCAGGTGGCGTTTTTTCCAACGTCGACTTAATGCCGTCCATAATGGCAGCGAGTGGTTCACTGAGCGCTGCTCGAATTTCTTGCGAAGATAAAATCTGCGTTTTTGGTAAGCCGGTCACCAGATTGCGGCCGGTAATTTCCATTTTTTCTTCATTGTCTAATTTGTCGGCGCTGCCAATTTTGATTTTGATGTCTTCGGCAGTACGCTCACCGATCATTAGGCTGTATTCTTTTTTGATATAGTTCATAATCGATTGGTCGAGTTCATCGCCACCGATTCGAATTGACTTGCTGGTGACAATGCCACCGAGTGAAATGACTGCTATTTCAGTTGTGCCGCCACCGATATCGACTATCATGCTACCGGCCGGCTCCGACACCGGTAAACCGGCGCCAATGGCCGCCGCCATCGGTTCTTCAATCAAGAGCGCCTCTTTGGCCCCGGCTGCCAACGCGGCATCGATGACCGCTTTTTTTTCAACTTCGGTCACGCCGCAGGGCACCCCTACCACCAATTTAATCGATGAAAAAAATGACTTTGACGGATTGGCTCGTTGCATGAAATATTTTAACATGCGGTGCGTAATGTCAAAGTCGGCAATGACGCCATCGCGCAGTGGCCTTATCGCGACAATGTTGCCCGGCGTACGGCCAATCATGCGCTTGGCAACTTCGCCTACCGCTTTTACCTCTTTACTGTACTCATCTATCGCTACAACCGAGGGCTCGCGTACGACAATACCCTTGCCCTTTAAGTTAACTACCGTATTGGCTGTTCCCAGGTCAATGCCCATGAATTTTGTAAATAAGCCAAAAAACGCCATTGTGAACTCCTTTCACATTTTACCATTTGCTTTTAAACTATAATAACCATCATTGCTGACAATGATGTGATCGAGCACTTTAATGCCGAGTATTTTACCCGCCTCTATAATGCGCTCGGTCAACATAATATCTTCTGTGCTGGGCTCAACTGAGCCACTGGGGTGATTGTGCACTACTACAATCGAAGCACAGTTTATTTTAATTGCCCAGTTAAATACCTCACGTGGATGGACTAACGTTTGGTTGAGCGTACCAATCGAAACGAGGTGTCTTCCCATTATAACATTTTTGCTGTTTAGTCCAATAACTAAAAAATTTTCGCGGTCGGCAAATTTTAATTCGCCAATCACATAATTATAAACATCTAATGGTTCATTAAATTTAACAGGACGACCGTCGCCTTTGCCGCTGACGCGCTTGGCTATTTCAATGCTTGCCATAATCTGACAGGCCTTCGATTGGCCAATGCCCTTGACTTTGCGTAATTGCTCGACCTCGCTGCCAACTAAACCCTTTAAGCCACCGGAATGATTAAGTAGTTCAGCCGCTAAATTGATGGCCGATTTTTGAGCCGTACCCGTTCTGATAATAATCGCAATCAGCTCTGAATTAGACAGCGCGCGCGGCCCTAGCTTCATCAAACGCTCTTGCGGCATATCAAAACTGGGCATCGCCTTAATACGCACGGTCGTCTCCTCTTTGATATGTCGGTAAATAGGCCTTAAAATGCGCTTTGATAACTTGATTTAATCGTCCAACCGGCAAGCCCATTACGGTGTAATAATCGCCCTCAATCGCCTCGACAAATAACGCGCCGCGCCCTTGAATGCCATAGGCGCCCGCCTTGTCAAGCGGTTCGCCGGTAGCGACATACCAATCGATCATCATTTCATCATAATTGCGCATCAATACCCGTGTACGACTATAAAAAATTTGTTTATTATTGGTTGTGCTTTCAATTAAAGCAACTCCGCTGATGACCTCGTGATACTTGCCGGCCAGCGCCAGCAGCATCGCCTTAGCATCTGCCGCATCGCGTGGTTTGCCATATAGCGTATCGCCCAATACTACCGTATCGGCGCCGATAACCAAATGTTTTTCAGTTTGTTTTTGGGCGATGGCATTGGCCTTTTGAAAAGCCAGCGACATCACAGCTGCCTCGCGATCGCCCTCGGCGCTGAGCGATTCTTTAAGATCGGCAGTCTGCACGCTAAAGTCATCGTATATCAAGCTGAGCAGTTCTTTGCGCCGCGGCGATTTAGATGCTAGAATTATACCCATTTTTCACCTGCTTTTTACCATAAAATAAACATAACTTGATGACAAAATCGAAATTGCAGCAATATTAGTGCTGCCTTAATCGATTGCCAGTCATTTTACTAAATATTTATCATGCATTCAGTTTAGCACTTAAACGGGTCACATTCAAGACGAAAAGACAACTAAAATGCAAGTTGCATACTAGGCTAAAGGGTACGCTAGAAAAATAATCCCTCTTACCAAAAGGTAAAAGGGGATTATCGACTAGTTTAATTTTGAGTTTTGCACCGCTTGCTCGGCTGGTTGTGCGTCAACATCATCTGCCTTGGCCGCCGGTTTGGCCGCTTCACCGTCTGGCGTCGCTACAGCCGGTTCAGCGGTAACATTCGGCTTTACCTTTGGTTTAGGCGGCTTAACGATTTTGCCGGCGATTGCCCCAGTCGGGCACTTTTGCGCACAGGCTCGACAAGAAACGCATTTGTCGTAGTCGATTATCGCGACATTTTTGACGACCTCAATCGCATCAAATTTACAGGTGCGCACGCACATGCCACAGGCAATACAGGCGACGTCACAATTTTTCTTAACATGGCCGCCGCGCTCTTTATTCATACAGTCGACAATTATTTTATGACCATAAGGCACGTAACCGATGACGTCCTTTGGACAAGCTTCTAAACAGGCGCCACAGGCGACACATTTTTCGGGATCGACTTCGGCGATGCCCTTGTCGTTAATGTGAATGGCGTCAAAGGCACAGGCACGCACACAGGTGCCATAACCCATGCAGCCGTATTTACAGGCTTTATCGCCACCATTTAGCATATGGGCGGCACGGCAATCGGTAATGCCGCTATAATCGTAAACCGTCACAGAACACTCGCGATTACCCTTACAAAGCACACGTGCCACCTGTCTGACGCCACTGCCTGCTTCAACGCCCATGATTTGTGCCAAGCGTTCGGCACATTCGGCGCCACCAACCGGGCAGCCGTTAACCGGCGCTTCGCCGGCGGCGACAGCATTGGCAAAACCATCACAGCCGGGGTAGCCACAGCCACCACAGTTAGCCGATGGTAAGGCCTCTCTTATTTCAATTGCTCTGGGATCTATCTCAACGGCAAACTTTTGTGACGCATAAGCCAGACCTGCGCCAAACAAAAGCCCCATTGTACCTAAACTTACGCCTGATAGTACAATACTCATCACATCCATGGTTATCTCCCCCTATACCAAACCGGCAAAGCCGAAAAATGCCATTGACATTAAGCTGGCCGTCAAAAGCGCAATCGGAAATCCCTTAAACGGTTCCGGTATATTTGACAACTCTAGTTTTTCTCTGATACCGGCAAATAAGACAATTGCCAGTGAAAAACCAAGTGCTGCGCCGATCGAATGAACGATTGTCTGCAGCAAATTATACTTAAATTGAATATTTAACAGTGCCAAGCCAAGTACGGCACAGTTGGTCGTAATCAGTGGCAAAAATACACCTAGCGCTTGATAAAGCGTCGGTGAGGCCTTTTGTAAAAATATTTCGACAAATTGCACCAGTGAGGCAATAACTAAAATGAAAGCAATTGTCTGCAAAAATTCGATATGCAACATTTCCAAAATAAACTTTTGAATTAACCAGGTGATAATACCGGCCATCGTCATAACAAAGGTTACCGCCATACCCATGCCGGCAGCCGTTTCAACTTGCTTAGAAACCCCTAAAAACGGGCAAATTCCTAAAAAACGACTAAGCACAAAGTTGTTAACCAATATTGCGCCGACAAATATTATAAATAAGTTTCCAATGTCCATTGTGCCCTCCTATGCCTTAGCGCGCTTTGCCTTGACCACGTTGTACAGCGCCAACAATAAACCGAGTGTCAAAAACGCCCCCGGTGGCAATATCATGATTAAAGCCGGCTGATAAGCATCGCCCAATAACGCGATATTAAATATCGAGCCATTGCCAAAAAACTCACGTACTGAACCGAGTATTGTCAAGGCAAGTGTAAAGCCCAGACCCATGCCGATGCCATCCAAAGCTGAGGCAATGACATTATTTTTGAAGGCAAATGCTTCAGCGCGTGCCAATATTAAACAGTTGACGACGATTAGCGGAATAAATAGGCCAAGCGCGTCATATAAAGCGCCGACATAGGCTTCCATCAACATGCCGATAATCGTTACAAATGAGGCGATAACGACGATAAAGATCGGAATTCTGATCTTGGTCGGCACCACCTTGCGAATTAGCGAAATGACGATGTTGGCCAAGACCAGCACGGCGGTGGTTGCAAGGCCCATGCCGAGACCGTTTTCAGCCGATGTCGTAACCGCCAACGTCGGACACATGCCGAGGAGTTGAACGAAAATCGGATTTTCTTTTACGAGACCATTGGTCAAATCTTTGATATTCACGTCACCCTCCTATTCAAATGAAGCAGCTACAGTTGCCGAGGCATTAACGCCCGCTGTAACGGCCTTTGATGTAATGGTTGCACCGGAAATAGCCTGCACTTCGGTATCTGATGATTGCGTCTTATTAACGCGCACGTCCGCTGCCGATTTGCCATCATATTGACCGTAAAACTCCGGCAATGTCGACTTGGCACCAAGGCCCGGCGTCTCTTGGTGTTTACCAACGCGAATGCCCGTGACAACGCCTTCCGAGATACCGGCAACCACTTCAACCGCACCGCCATAACCACCCGGTGCAGTTTTGACGACATAGCCGACCGTCTGACCTGCGCTCACACCGCGGTATACTTCAACCACCGGCACTGAGATATCGCCACTGGTGACGACAACCGAATCGTAGTTTTCGGCAGCAACTTGTTCAAAACTATCGGCCGCCGGCAATACTTCTTTGCGCGCTTGCTCGCTTTTTGCCTCGCGCTGCAGTTCGATAATTGGTGCAGTAACTGAATTGGTCAGCGCCAACGCAACTGCTGCAATAGTCGAAATTATAAATAGAATAAGTCCTAATTTTACGATCTCTTTCATGACTTTGCACCTCCAAATACTTTTGGTGCCGTATATTTTTCAATAAGCGGCGTGGCGACATTCATCAGCAAAATTGAATATGAAACCCCCTCTGGCAAAGAGCCAAAGACACGTATCAATATAGTCAACAATCCTGCACCAAAGGCGTAAATATACTGCCCTTTAGCCGTTACCGGTGATGATGCATAATCAGTTGCCATAAAAAAGGCACCGAGCATTAACCCGCCGACGACGATTTGATAAGCGGCCATGTAAAAATCAAAGCCCTGTAGTAAAAAGCCAAATATAAACACCGTACTAATGTAAATGACCGGAATGCGCCAAGTGATAACTTCGCGGTAGATCATATAAAGGCCACCCAAGACCAATAGCAAGGCCGACGTTTCACCAATACAGCCGCCAATATTGCCGACAAAGGCCGAAAACATATCGGGTAATTCTGCCAATTGGCCACCTTCGGCAATGATGCCAAGCGGTGTTGCCGCACTGACAGCATCGACGCCGGGGGCAGTCCAGCCGGTCATTTGCACCGGCCAAGAGGCCATCAACATGGCGCGCGCTGCCAACGCAGGATTCATAAAATTATGCCCCAAACCGCCAAAGGCCTGTTTGACGATGGCAATGGCAAAAATTGAACCGACTAAAGCCAACCACCAAGGGGCGCTAACCGGAATATTCATCGCCAAAAGCAAGCCGGTAACGGCTGCGCTAAGATCAGAGACCGTAATTTTTTGTTTGCGCAATACACCTTGAATAAACGCCTCAGTACCAACTGCGGCGGCAATTGCGATAACGACTAAAAGCGCTGCCTTGGCGCCGAAGATATAGATGCCGTAAACCGTCGCCGGTAATAAGGCTATTAACACATCGCGCATCACCGATTGAACAGATTCCTTTGTTCTGATATGTGGTGATGACGATACAAAAAGTCTATTTTCCATCTCCCCCTCCTCTTATCAAGACCGCCTGCGCTTGGCAATAATTTCACGCTTGGCCACGCGTATCGAATGCAGTAGTGGTCGTTTTGATGGACAGACAAACGAACAAGACCCACACTCAATGCAATCGAGCGCACCAAAGCTTTGCGCTTTATCAAAGTTATCTTGTAAAGCGTAGGCGCTAATGTACAATGGTTGTAGAAAGGCCGGGCAAATATTGACGCACTTGCCACATTTCATACACTGTTCGGCAGCGGGCAGCGCACCAGCTTGTTTGCCAAAGACCAACACCCCAGATGTCGTCTTAGTAGAAGGCAATTGATCAGTGTGTTGCGATAGCCCCATCATCGGCCCACCCAAAATCAGCTTACCCGGTTCTTCGGCATAGCCGCCACATTGCTCGATGATTTCATTAATCGGCGTGCCTATTTTAATCCATAGATTTTTGGGCTCGCGAATAGCACTGCCTGTGACAGTACAAATTCTTTGCACCAACGGCATACCGGTCGTAAAACGCTTGGCAACCGCCGAAGCCGTTGCCACATTGCTAACGACTACACCGACATCCATCGGCAGTCCGCCCGAGGGGACCTGTTTTTTAATACAGGCATAAATTAGTTGTTTTTCGGCGCCCTGTGGGTATTTGGTGCGCAATTTGACAATTTGCACCGTATCGTCGGCGCCGAGCGCTTCTTTCATAGTTGCAATGGCATCGGGCTTATTGTCTTCAATGCCAATATAACCTTTTTTGACATTCAAAGCGCGCATCATTATTTTGATACCATAAATAACCGACGACGGGTCCTCCAGCATAAGGCGATGGTCGGCGGTTAAATAGGGTTCACACTCGGCACCGTTTAAAATGATATAATCGATTTTTTTATCATCTGGCGGCGACAGTTTAATGTGCAACGGAAAACCGGCACCACCCATGCCGACAATGCCCGCTTCTTTAATAATGTTGATGATTTCTTTTGGTTCAAATTGTTGGTAATCGCCATAAGGCTTGACGGTTTCATCAAGTGTGTCCTCAAAATCGTTCTCGATAAAGACGCACATTTCTTCACCACCGGCAATCGGCGCTTTGGCCACCTTGATAACCTTACCAGAGACACTGCTGTGAATTGGCGATGCCACAAAAGAAAGCGGCTCACCAATAAGTTGACCGACCTTGACTTCATCACCTTTTTTGACAATGGCTTCACAAGTTGCACCGATGTGTTGGCGCAGTGGAATCGTCACCAGCTTAGGCGGCGCGGCAACTTCAGTTGCCTTGTGCTCAGTCAAGCTCTTGGCATGAGGTGGATGGATGCCACCCTTAAAAGACATCATGCTCATATTCTCTCCTCGACAATTAACTCCCAGCTTAATTTAATGCTCAAAAAATAGCTAAAAGGCCTTATTTTTAAGTATTAAAATTAAAACTAATTAATGGTATTTTGTATACACGTCTAAAATATAGAAAAATGTAACGCTACAACCTACCATTACATCCCTATATATAGTTATATCAAATGTCAGGCCATTTGAAAAGCCCAAATTGTACTTATTTGGTGAAAAACTCATTAAATTCAATAAAAAATAGCCATTTTTTAATCGGTATACAAGTATAAACAGTTCAGGCGTAAACCATTTGTCAATTGAAATATTAGAGAATAGTATAATCGGTAATACGACCATTTTAAAAACCGGATATTTCAACTTACAAAACGACAAAACGCTCAGCAATCAACCGCCTCATTTGCTTTTTATAATCCAACAAATACAAACACTTATACAATCACATTTTCTTTTTGGTGCCAGGTTGCATTATAGACAACTATTCTTTTTTGGTGCTAGGTTACACTATAAGCAAATTTTCTGTTGGTGCCAGGTTGCACTATAAGTGTAGTCGGTCAAAATAAACGCAAAATAATGACAAAATAAACGCAAAAAATATCATAAAAAAAGACCTCTTTAATTGCTATTTAAAAGCTATTAAAAAG